>Ga0208245_1000278_pt1 | contig 46918 bp, 35 predicted proteins | sample RifOxyC1_FD_184035 | JGI IMG/M metagenome (GOLD analysis project Ga0208245, IMG submission 184035) | Soil microbial communities from Rifle, Colorado - Rifle Oxygen_injection C1 (SPAdes) | ecosystem: Environmental > Terrestrial > Deep subsurface > Rock core/Sediment | place: Rifle, Colorado... | reverse complement strand
CTTTAACTACAAGTACAACAACAAAAGATTCCATCAATCTTTGAAGTATCAAACACCAAACGAATATGTTACAAACTACATGCAACAGCAGAAAGGAGAACTGTACGGTATCTAGGCGGCCAGCACATATATGTGCGATATTTTGACAAACATGCTATAATCCTCACTATTGTGACTGTGGAAAGACCCATAAGAAAACAGGGGGCAATCCGCCCTAATCTTGCAGAAAGAACCGGAAGTATTCTGAGAAATCGTCTTGTACGAGCAACTGTTCTCTCAGCAGCCCTTGGTGCTATATCACTTATGCCTCAAAAAGACGGTTCGCAAGTTCTGGCACAAGACGACTCAAAAGATAATCAAACCCACAACGCCCTCCACCTTGAAAATCCTCCAAACCAGCCAGAGTACAGCCGGCTCGTCCAAGCCAGTACCAGAGTTAACGGCTACATTGAAGTACCCGATGGTCAACAAATGGACGAAGCAGACCGCCAAGCATTCGATAATATATTAAAAGGTGTTCAACAATGGTTTTATGATAATATCGGCGCAACTTTCGAAATTGGCGGTGATGTCCAATTCGTTACCCGGCCTGATATCCAATATCCAGCAAACCTCCCCGATTTTTTCGAAGGCCCAAGAGTTACTCCAAGAATCGGTCAATTTGTCAACTCAAGTGGTCTGGGAACAGCCTGTGACCGAGGAATAAATAGGTACAAATTTTTAATGATTAGCTTAGCAGGCTGGAGAGATCAAAATAGAAACACCCCCGTACCAATACCAGCCGACGATCTTAGGTTTGGCGGCCCGTGTTTGGGAGACGACGGTCTAGGAGCAGCTTACTTGGGCGAAGATTGGCTGGACACAGAACCGCAAGATCGAGCCGTAATCGCTATAGCACTTGATGTAGCTATCGCCAATGCTCTAGGAGATGCTAATGCGCCGACACTTGCCGAGTTCGAAGCTTATCCCGTATTTACCCCCGCCCAAGCTGAACAACTCAGAAACAGTCCCCTCTTCACCAGAAGAAACCTTAATTGGCAATCGTCTCAAGAACCCGTTGCACTATCGCCATCTATCGAAACAACTCACCTTGAACCCGGAACCTGTAATTTTGTAACCAGCACTGCTCCAGGGTGCCAACCACCGGAAACAGCTTTTCGAGATCTCAATGATCAGGGAATAATATTTACAGCCTGGGTTTGGAATCCTGATTCTGGAAAGTGGGAAGGCTATGCTTCTCTATTTCCAGAAGTAAGTGATCTTAAAAAAGTCTGTCAGCTCCAAGTAATTGCGATTACGGCTAAAAGCCCGGCAGACTGGCAGCAACCCAGTGTTCAAAGAGAGGATGGCTCTCGTGACTATGGCAATGGCGTAATCGGCCCATCAGACGCTGACGTAGTACGCGCCAAGCGCCCAAAGGAAACCTCAAAGGCAGCCTAAACTCCTTCCTCTGAGAAGAGTACCATGGGTAGTCGGAGTATCACGGGTATCACGAGCTACTTCAGTTTGGATTTGTATTTATACAAGAAGTAAGAGGCTAAGGAGCGTTTTCGATCAAATTCCTGATATTCTTTTTCATTCCAGTAATTAAGCATCAAGCAAATTTCACTTTGCGCTTCAAGTTCAAGAAGGGATGTTTCTGCAATTTCCATAAACCTGTTTTTGTCTTTAACACTTCTTTTAAGATAACCTTCTACGAAATTGGATATTGATGAAACTATTGCCCTTCTCATTTGTGGTTTAAGCCCGAAGTTTTCGCTTACCGGTAGTTTATCTGTAAGTTTGTAGGTGACAAGAAGTAAGTCTTTAAGTTTTTGCCAAAGAATTGTTTTGTGATAGCTTTTTTCCTCTTTATCAACCACATTTCCAGTCTAGCATAAAGCCCGTGGTACTCGTGATACTCTTAAAGCTCGTGGTACTCTTTATCAACTGGTGAATCTACTGGGGACGGAAAGAAACATCATCAAAATCAACCGTTGCAATTTTTCCCGGTTCGCAATCACCGCTCGGGGCAAAACCGGTTGCGAATAGTCCAATTTTCACTAATGCGGCATTTTCAGGCCACTCGAATTCGCTTCCCGGACCAATGGTTAAGGGACTAAATTGCTCCCAATTATTTTCTCCACCGGAAAAAGAGGGGGCCCTACCAATTCCTGTTATTTGACCACCTTGGCTGTTGTAAATTGCAATCTGGGATGCCGGTATGACAACAGCACCAGGCAAAAGATCATGATAACTCGCCCAATAGCCCAACTGGTAAGTCTTGGTTGGATCTATGCGAATCATTCCTTCCTGCTGCCAGCCACCGCTATTGAGAGTACATTCAAAAATCGGGTCCTCAATCTTCACGAAATCTCCTGAAACAAAACTCCTGCCTTGATGCGCTCCGCCTTCACGGAAATGATATGCTGAATTGGCCGGGTTAAGTGCTTCCCAACCTCTTGGTTTTTCAGCTACAAGATGCGGTCGTCCACCGCCGCGAACAACCTTCAGACCTTCAGGTATCTCAAAAGACCTATTAAAAACAAATCGTAGCAGGAGGCTTCTTATAGAAACAGAAGAAGGAAGAGAAGACTCAGAAGTTTCCGTAATCTCATTTTCTACTTGGGGTAGCGGGCTTGAGTCCTCCGCAGCTCCAACGATAACCGGAAATGTAAGTAAAATAACTATTAGGGAAATGATTGTCAGGCGACGAGTCAGTTTAAACATTCTAATAACCGAATTGAGGCCCAAATTACCACTACCCATAGTCTTTGTCAAGATAGTAAAAAATGTAGTCAGCTCAATCCCTATCAAAATATAATTTAAGGTGCGATTTGTATATCATTTTTTACTGCTTGAAGCATGTCCACCTGCTTTGGTAGAATGCGATTTACCTTAATTGTTAAATTGCTACATTGCTAAATTGTTAAAAAAACAATATAACAATTAAACCATTTAACAATTTACCCATGCTTGCCAAATACCGTGTACTTTTTTCAATACTGATCGTTGTCTTTGTCCTGACTTTAGCCGCCGTTGTTATCTTCTGGGCCCGCGGTTTCAAACCCAATTTCAAAAACGGCACAATTGAAAGAACAGGTTTGATTGTTGCTTCCTCGACTCCAACAGGCGCCCAGGTTTATCTTGATGACCGCTTAACCAGCGCCACCGACACCAATATCGCCTTTTTGGAACCAAAAACCTATAAAGTCCGCATCCAGAAAGACGGTTACACAACCTGGGAAAAAGAAATTGAGGTTAGGGCCGATCTAGCAACAGAGATTAAAGCCCTGCTTTTCCCTCTGGCCCCGGCAATCAAACCCTTAACCACTACCGGAGCCGCCAGTCCAACTCTGTCTCCTAATGGAACCAAAATCATCTTTGGCGTCAGCGGGGAAAGAGGAGGTCTTTACTCGCTTTCCATGACTGAAAGAAACCTGCCTTTCCGTCAGGAGCTGCGCTTACTCGCCAAAAACCAGAGCGCTTTTGATTTCTCAGGAAGCAATTTTGTCTGGAGTCCAGATTCAAGACAAGTCGTCGCCCGCTTTGTATCAGAAGAGGGCCAATCTAGCGCCAATCTTCTGGTAGACACTGACAAATCCGAACAGGAACTTCGCGATATTACGGCATCGTTGACAGCGACATTTCAGTCCTGGCAGGAACAGATAAGTACTCTGGCACAAACTCAAGCAATGATTGCCCCTGACGAGGTTAAATCGGCAACAGCAGAAGCGGAGCCTAACAGTTCACAGTTGACAGTTGACGGTTCACAGAAAAAACAATCCGTGAACAATGAACCGATAACTACCAACCAATTAAACTACTTCCCCACCGGTCTTATGTTCTCCCCGGATGAAGAAAAAATTCTTTATAAAAACAAAGAAGGTATATATAAGGTCTATGACTTAAAGGCTAAGAAAGAATATACGTTGCCCGATTTCGATAATCTTGTCAACCTTTCCTGGTATCCAGACTCAAGCCATTTAGTGATTGCCCAGAAAGATCTAATTTCAATAATTGAAGCTGACGGAACCAATAAGATGACTGTTTTTTCTGGCAAATTTGAAAACGGCTTTGTTTTTGCCCACCCGACAGGTGATAGTCTGGTGATTCTAACGACCCTGACTCAGCCCGAAGGCAACCCTCCGAATTTGTACAGCATAGACCTGAGGTAGCTTCTTTAAATTTACAATCTTCACTTTTTGTTTACCAAAAATACGCTTTGGTATTTACAATTTACATTGAATTTTCAATGTTCTAATTTTTAAAATTGGAAAAATATAAATTGAATGAAAATTTAAAATTTAAAATTGAAAATTAATCTCGCTATGATTTCAGGCAGTAGTTGTACGTCCCAGCTTCTACTCCTTCAGGATACGGCCCCGTGCAGGAAGCTGTAGATTTGGTATAAATCTGGCCGTCGGTTTCGTTCTCTAAAAGCGCCCAGAGAACAAAACCTTGTTTATCCTCTGCCGGGTAATAACCATAGTAGTGCTGCTGTGCTCCCGGACTACTTGACGCCTCAGGAGAAGAACTAGGTTCGGATGTGGGACCTGGTTCTGACGTTGGAGTAGGAGAAGGTCCAGCGGTTGGTGTAGGTGTAGGTTCGGGGGTAGGAGTAGGTGTGGACTCTGGGGTCGGAGTGGGAGCGGGCGTCGATGTAGGTTCGGGGGTAGGAATAGGTGTAGACGTTGGAGTCGCCGTCGGGGTTGGCGTTGGCGTCGGTAAATCTTCAATAGCAAAGGTTACATCTATCATACCATAAAGATCTACGCTTGCAGAAGATGTTGGGAATCCGTCACCTGACTTATATCTTCCTGATTCTATGTAAACATTGCCACTGGTTATCGGAGCGGAGGTTCTTTTGACGTAATACCCTGCGCCTGCTGTATAAAGGGCCACCATGTAATAGGTACCGGCGGTCACATTGTAGGGAGTAATATCTGCAGAAACCCAAGCATTATTACAAACGATATTAGCATTAGCTAGAAGCGTTCCAGTATCACTATACAGACGTACATTTCTTGTACCAGTAGAATAGCACCATAACTGGGTGATTTGACCAGAGACATTTGGCTTAAAACGATAACCCAGAGTATAATTTCCGGTGTATGGTGAACCGTAAGGAGGAGGATATACTGCCTGGAATGGTTTCTCAGAAGATGCCGGAGCCACTTGCCCGACAGTTACCGATGTTTCTCTTCGGTTTAAAAATGAGTTAACAAAAGACAGAAATTGCTCTGGTAAACCTGCCTGTTTTGGATCTTGGGGCAAAGTTTTAAAGTAGGGATCAAGTCCCGGAATCCACTCGCCCCCACCTTCGGAGGTATAATCACCATCGGGATACTGTAAATTGTGGTCTACATAGTATTCGCGCAGGGCGCTGGCGATTTGGGCAAGATTAGCTTTGCGTGTACTGTCTCTGGCTTTAGCCTGGCCGCCGACTACGGCTACACTGACAACAGTGCTCATTATGCCAATAAGCGCAACAACAATCAGGATTTCGATCAGGGTAAATCCTACGGATTTACGGTTAACAGTTATCGGTTCATGGTTCACTGTAGCTGCATTTCCGTGAACTGTGAACTGTCTGCCCTGAGCGAAGTCGAAGGGTGAACTGTGAACTGATGTGGGCATCACCTCAATTGTCAACCAAAACTCAAGGGGTTGTCAAAAAAAATGATAGCCTGCTTCAAAACCTTGTTATTCTTCGAACAAAGTGAGAAGTTTGAGTTCTCGCCCTGAGTTTCGACGAAGGGCTCGAACAATATGATTATCCTACCGTTTTGAATTTTGTATTTTACCTTATCTGAATTTATTTAGGATTTAGGATTTAGAAATTAGAATTTATCTCAGGCTGACCTGAGATGAGGCCGGCTTGGCTATCACCAAAAGCCTCTTCCAGGTTGTTCCTGGCGGATAACACGTCTGCAAAACCAAAATCTGCTCATCGGTTCTCAACTTGAAATAGTCAACATCCGCCGCTTCGGTAATTTTCTTTTCACTAACTACATAATTGTATCGTTTCCCGGCAAAAAAAATAACGACAGGATCACCCGGCTCCATGTCTTTTAAGAGATAAAAAACCGCGTTGAATCTAGGAACATTGAAAATGGTGTCGGTCGAATGGGCAAAAAGATAAGTAACACCCGACTGACCGGGAAAAGAGGTTCCCAGCGCATGGGCAACTCCCTTTTTTAAAGCTTCATTGTAAACCTGTTTATTGGAAGCATCCACATTGGCGATAATTGGCGCGTCTGCTCCGATTTTCTCAACAATTATCGAAAAATTGGGATCTTGCGGCACCAGAACTTTCAAATTTGGATCCGCTTTGCCTAAAAGCGAACCGAAACTTTGATTGGCGCTGACATTAGTTGAAGCTTCATATTTTTTTCCGCGTAAATTGTCAGCAGTATGTTTTGAAAACGCCGAAATCACCGGCCAGAAAGTAAAGAAGATACCGGCAAGTGATATTAAAATCAGAAAATTGCCGATTGTCCGGATTAGAAGAACCTTTTTGTCAACCATATTTCAGCGTCTAGTAAATTAGCGTCTAGCGTTTAGAAAGACTAGACGCTAAACGCTAGCTAACTAACTACTGACCTTGTACCCCCGAGAGGAATCGGACCTCCATCCCACGCTTAGGACGCGTATGCTCTATCCATTGAGCTACGGGGGCAAAAGATAAGTGAATTCTAATTTCTGCCCTGCAGAAATTATATATCAGCCTTGTGCAGAGCACAATCTGATATATGTCGCTCTGCGAATGCAGAGGAAGACATATCAGAGGAGCGCCACTGGCATGAAGTCCTGAGCGCAGTCGAAGGACTGTGCCAAGGCGACCTGCTGATATAACTTACGTGCCTCTATAATTCTATCGATATTTTTGTAAGAGGTTTGTTCTCTCCAACAAGTCTGTCATTGCGAGCACTTCGATGTCATTGCGAGCCGGCACAGCCGGAGAAGCAATCTCAGTGTAAACTCCGCGAAGCAATCTTCAAAGATCGCCACGTCCTGAGCTTGCCGAACGGACTCGCGATGACTAGTTAACGGAAGGACTAACCTGTTGGATATTTTTAGCCTGTATGATTATCTGAGGAGGCTGACTAGCCACTAATTCCTAATCACTAGACGCTAGACGCTAATTCTAGCAGCCGGGGTCTTTGAATTTCTCGGGAATCTCAAGTCTACTTGCGGAAGTATATACAACATTAAGACTGCATAAATTCTCTAAAGATAGAGCTGATTTTATAGCCAATTTGGCATTATCCCTATTAAATATGTACTCATCCAATTTACCGCCGGCAATAATCACATAGTAAGTTTGTGATTTCTGTTCATAAACAATTCTGTAAGCGTCTGTTTCAATTGGAAAACCGGTACTTTGAGCATAAACAGGTGCATATGCAGTCTTTTTCGGTAAAACCGCACCCGTCTTGTACTGATTAGCAATATTAGGATAGTAGACGAAAGCAAACCAGACTAAGCTAAAAGTCATCACAACAACTGATATTTCAAGTACCCAGGTATATATCTTATTCATCGAAAATTCCATTTTCTACTTTGCTCTAGTACGCTAAAACTACCTGATCAAAATGAGTAAGCGAAAGAAACAAAGCAATTAAAGCCAAAACTAACATTGCTGACCCAATTAGAGGATCGTCGATAAAGTGGCTAAAGGTAATTTCGTGATGAACTTTATGGTGAACCTTTTGATGAACCTTATGATATCTTTTTGCCATATCTAAGTTTAGCTTAAAACCGCCGGCCTGTGTTTGTCAAATGCACGGTTCATGGCAGTTGCTCACTCCCGGTGTGCACAAAGTTGCAACCTAGCTCACACCGGGAGTGTCCACCCACCGACTGGTACTTTTGATACTTTTAAATAATGCGAGTTGTTATATAATTTGCACTGTCGGGGTATAGCTCAGTTGGTAGAGCGCTTCGTTCGGGACGGAGAGGTCGCCCGTTCGAGTCGGGCTACCCCGACCAATTAAGATCTACGGTCAGTTGTCAATTGTCAATTGTGAGTTGTACACTTAAAGTGTGAGCCTGCCAAAAAAAGTTCATAGTTCACAGTTCATAGTTCATAGACTCAAAAAGCTTCTCGCCATTAACTCCCGACTACCAGCTTCCCATTTTCTAGTTGCTCTTGTTGCCTTTACCATCCTCACCCTAATAATCCTGATGGCAATCAACAACCATGGACAAAATTTACTTAAGCCCAAAGATGCACAAGCTAGCACCTACTTCTATCCAAAAGTTATCCTGATAATCTTTAACCCGACTATTGAGTCGCGGGCCAGTCAAAAACTCTCCTCGGTTCTGGGCTGGAATAACCCGGACTCACTAACTCAGCAATATATAAGTGACATGCGCGAAGCCAGCGGTGGTACTTTAAACTACTCAATTAGCCAGAGATTGGAGTATGATGATTTTCCGAGTTTTCAAGACGGCTTTGATTACACAGACCAATCTTACCTCGACTGCATCAACGATAACACAAAGTGTCATACCAGCCCGGCTGTCGATTTTGCCAAGCTATTTACTAGTTATCAAATCTGCTCACGATTAAATTCAACTGGCGCCAGTGAGGTCTGGTTTTTTTCTGGACCTTACAATGGATTTTATGAATGGAACGTAAAAGGTCCAAGCTTAAACCTCTACGAGGAAAATATTCCCAACTGCGGAAAAACTGTTTATGTAATGGGTTTCAATTACGAAAGGACCGTCGGCGAAATGCTGCATGATTTTGGCCACAGAACCGAAATAATTTTACACTGGCGAGTTTTTAATGTTTGGGCCAATGCAGACAACGTCTGGGACAATAAATTTGACGGCCAAAGATGGCGGTACGGCTACCCGATTGGTGATCCGCAACCGGCGGTTCAAACAACCGGTACTCATTGTGGTGATGTTCATTTTCCTCCTAATAGCAACGCCCACTATAACGTCGAGAGTCTTCTTTCGGTCTCTTCGGATTGCGACGATTGGTACAACTATCCCAATTTAACCGGCAAAACTACCAACATAAACTGCACTGCTTGGGGATGTAATGAGCGAGGCCATAATATCTGGTGGCTTAAACATATTCCGCAAAGTAGCGGACAGACCAACGGCATATCCAATAACTGGTGGCACTACGTAGTTGATTGGGATAACTCTCTACCTAAAGTAACAGCTGCTACTCTTAACGGCCAGCCTCAAATGACTTGTAATAGTCAAGGTAAGGTCGATGTTGTCTTCTCGTGGAATAAGGCGCAGGCAACTGGCGCCAACGCTAATACCCAATGGCTGGATTTGAGCACTTTAGATAATAACTTTGCTTCGGGGACTTATGTCAGTACGAGTAATCCCCCATATATCAACTCGTCGTCGTACAAAACCGGCACTGGCAAGATAGGTCCTCTAACTGCCGGCAAAACCCACTATTGGCGCCTTAACACCAATTTCACCGGAAACCAATCTAATTTCTGGCTTCCTTCTGAAAGGGGCATCTTTAAAACTCCTGACTGCGCAGCAAGTTCCAGTCCAACTCCAATACCAACGCCAATTCCAAGCGCATCCCCGGCTGCCGGTTGTTTAGGTCCATTGAAAATAAACTCACTAACAAGCCCTGTTGCTCCCGGCGGCCAAGTCACTGTCCAAATTAACAGCCTTTCAAATTGCAATGGTCTTGGTATCTGGACAAAAATCAATGCTCAAGGACAAAGCTGGAAGAGTTGTACGGTCTCAGGATCCGGCTGTTTAACCAAACACACAGCACCAAACATATTCGGTGATTATCAAGTCTTTGCTACTTCCGATCTTGACAAGGATGGCCAGTGGTATGAAACTGGCGAGTCAGACTACAAGACTTTGACAGTTGTCGGCAGCACCTCCTCACCAACACCTAATCCTACGCCAACGCCTCGCCCCTCACCGATACCCAGCTCTTCACCCACACCAATACCTACACCGACACCATTACCTAGTATTGTGCCGGCAAAACTCAAAAGTTGGCAAATGTCCTGCAATACTCAAGGGAGTATTGACACAGTCTTTACCTGGACAAAAGCCACAGGTAAAACCATCGATACCCAGTGGCTGGATTTAAGTTTATTCAACAATAATTTCGCCTGGGGCACTTTTTTAGGAACTAACAATCCGCCGTATGCCGGAAACTCAAGTTACCAAACCGGCACTGGCAAGATAGGTCCTCTAACTGCCGGCAAAACCCACTTCTGGCGCATCAATACTCATTTTTACACAGACAGCGCCAGTACCTGGTATCCCTCCTCAACCGGAGTCTTTACCACCCCAACTTGCGGCAGGTAACAATTATGCAACCAGTCAGTCCTATCTAGCTATCATGTCATCGCGAGTCGAGTCTGACTCGACGTGGCGATCTTTTTTAAGATTACTTCTTCGGCTACGCCGAATCGCAATGACAACGTTCCAGAGAAACTAACACGCTACACAATTGACAAATCCGCCAACCAGCGAAACAATTGAGTTAATGCCCTTTCTAGACGCTAAACGCGGTTTCACATTGATCGAAATCCTGGTTGCTCTGACCATTATCGGTGTATTAATCTCGGTTGGCACTGTTGCCTTCAACAATACTCTTGATAAAGGCAGAGACAACCGCCGAAAACAGGATTTGGCGTCCATTAAAGCGGCTCTGATATTATTTTTTGAGGATAATCACTACTATCCTCCACTTCTCTGTCCAGATACCTTACCCTCACCATGTGAACCTCAATACAGTTCGGCTAATTCATTCGACCCCTGGATTCCGGAACTTGCACCCTATATTAAAAAACTTCCCAGAGACCCAAGGCAAGCTGGTTTAAACATTTTTTCGGGGCTGGCAAGTCTTTTTCGAAAAACAACCCCTCAGTTTCCGCGACCTGTCTATGCTGACAACATTGTTTCCGATCCTGCGACTTCTGATCGAGGCAATGGTATCGTTACTCTAAGTTGGCCTCATACTGTCTCAGTTGGCACCCAACTGCTTCTAGTCGGTGTTAGCACACCCGGCCATAGACCACCCACTAACGTTACCTATGCAGGCCAAAACATAACCTCTAATCTTGTTGGAACAGCTTCCACGGGAAGTACTGTCTTGGATGCCCGTATGGACCTATACCAGCTACCTAACCCGCCCACCGGCACCAATACAGTCGCAGTGACTCACACTGTTGGGGACATAGCGGCAGGAGCTCAGAGTTTCGCCGGCTTAAATCCAAGTGCACCAATGGGAGCTTTTATACCAGCATCTGGTAACAGCGGCTCGCCTTCTGTTAACCTGAACAGTGCCGCCGACGAATTAGTCGTTGACGTTGTAGCTTGGTATAATATAACTTTCAATGTTTCAGCGATTGCGGGCTCCGGGCAGTTAGAACAATGGCAAAAAACCTCAACATCAGCTTATAATGCCGGTGGCGCAGGAAGTACCAAGCAAGGTGCAGCTACAGTTACTATGTCTTGGGGACTATCTTTCTCTAGTAAATGGGCTATTGGTGCAGTCCCGCTTAAACCTGCTACTGCTGCGCCTACACCTACGCCTACCCCCACTCCCACGCCAACGCCTACACCTACGCCTACCCCTAGTCCAACGCCATCATCAACACCAACACCACCGCCTCTAGGAGATTGCACAGTGGATAACTCCTATTGTTATGTGAGGAGCGAGGACAAACAATCGTTTACTCTCTGGGCAAAATTGGAAAACACCGCTGATCCTCAGACTCGTGATAAAACCACCGCAACTTGCACTGACTCGCCACCTGTCGGCAACTTCAACTACTGCCTGAAGTCAGACTGACATCAGCGTCTAGTAAATTAGCGTTCAGCGTCTAGCTCTGACTAGACACTAATCACTTATCACTGTACACTTGAGTTAATGCCCACATTAGTTAACAGTTCACCCTTCGACTTCGCTCAGGGCAGACAGTTCATAGTTCACGGAAATGCAGCTACCGTGAACCGTGAACCGCTAACCGTTAACCGCCGCCCATGGCGGCGCGGTTTCACTTTGATCGAGCTTCTGGTGGTCATCACTATTATCGCCATACTGATCTCTGCGGTCTCGGCTTCATTTACCAACGCCCAGATGAAAAGCCGCGACGGCCGCAGAAAAAGCGATCTTAAATCTGTTCAGCAGGCTTTGGAAGTGTATATACAGGCAAACGGTAAATATCCAAGCGCATCGAATTACAATATCCAATGTAACATTGGCGGAGACTCAAGTATAAAAGAGTGGGGCCAAGAATTTATCTGTGGCGGAATAACCTACGCCCAACAACTTCCTAAAGACCCTGTTTATCAGGCAACAACCGGTTATAAATATTTTAGTAATGCACCAAATTTAACCTATATACTTTTGGCGCATTTTGAAAATGAAAATGACTCAGATTTGGATAATCAACCGGCTCCATGTCTCCCTCCCCCAAGTGACTACACATACTGCGTGATAAATCCGTAGGATTTTAAATCCTAAACTCTAAACCCTAAATTCTAAACAATTTCGAAACTCAAATGTTCAAAGGAAAAATAGTCAGTTACAACTTTGTTATTCTTCGAACAAAGTGAGAAGTTTGAGTTCTCGCCCTGAGTTTCGACGAAGGGCTCGAACAATATGATTATCCTCCCGTTTTGAATTTTGTATTTTACCTTATCTGAATTTATTTAGGATTTAAGATTTAGAAATTAGAAATTAAAATTTAATTCATCTTATAAATACCAAAAAACCCACCACTGTAGAAATTGAGGCCAAAATCAAATATTCAAAGAAGAGTCTTTTTTCAAGATCACCTCTGAGATGGTGATAAATTACGCCCCAAACTAAGTAAAAAACAGTAAGCGCCAGAATAACTAAAAACTGCCCAGTTGCATCATAGCGTGAGCGGTAAACTCCGGCGGTTCCAATCGCCAGTGCTACTAGTAAAACAATATGACTTAATGTATCAAACCGCTTCATTTTGTAATTCAAAGTTCAAAGTTGCGGAAGTTTTTCAAAGAAAAACTAAAATATAAGTTTTCAAAAGAAAACTTCCTACACTTTTAACTTTTGACTTTTAAATAATCGCTCCCTGTACAGCATACCAAACTGCAAAAAGCACAAAACCTAAAAGTAAAATATGGGCAATTACCCCTGGTCTAACCCTAAGATGAGCTTTCTTCAGGCTTATTAATATTTCCAGAGCAAATAAGAAAAATACAAAACTGACTAAAAACAAAGATATACCTTTAGCTATCGAAAATTGGCGGGTTGCCAAGACTGCTGTCTGCTGTGATACAGTTTCCTGCTGCCCGCCCTGAGCGAAGTCGAAGGGTGAACTGTCAACTGTGAACTGTGAACTGTTATCAAGAGTCTCACGACTGGATTCCTGGTTAGTCTCGGATGCGGTCTGGTTATCTAATACCTCTGCTAAGGGTTCTTTTTCGGGAATTTGCGAAACTGCACTGCCAAACATTTGAACAACTAAAGTACTCTCTCTTCCCGAGAATTTACCATTAACCACCGCTACCCCAATTTCCTTAAAATTTTTGTCGAGTAAGTTGCTTCGATGAGAAGGTGAATCCATCCAGGCATTAACAACTGAACCTGCGTCATTAAAATCGCGGGCTAAATTTTCTCCGGCAAAAACATACTTATAACCGGCAGCCGAAATAAAAGACCAGGGCGTTTTGCCACCCGGACTGTTATGCGCCCAGTAGTCGCTGTCGAACATATCGGCAGCCTTAGCGTTGGCGGCTTGAGTCAATTGTTGATTCAAGGAAAGCGGACTAAGGGCGCTTTTCTCTCTTTCTTTATTTGTCAGGTTAATAATCTGCAGCGCACTAAAGCTTGCCGTACCCAAAATACTGGGGGCTTTAAGCCGAATTATATAAAGACCGGCAGTTAAAACGACTAATATCTGAAGGTAAAGAAATAACGCCGGGACTGTCAGGGCTATGGCCCGACGGTGGCGACCATCGTCGTCGAGACTAGGCAGAAAATGCCGGGCAATTTTTCTATGGATCACAAGTATAGTGTAACAAAAAAGTATCACGAGTGGTCAGAGTACCACGGGTATCACGAGCTTTTTTAATATCTTAGCCCGTGGTACTTGTGATACTCTTGAAGCTCGTGGTACTCTTAATTCAGTCTACTTCTCGTCTTCCCCATAGAGGTAGGGAAAAACCACATTCTCCCAGTCGAAAATTTCCCCTTTTTCAAAAAACCTCGCTTCTTCTTCACGGGCAGCTGCCTGGGAATCGGAAACGTGGATAATATTGGCACTGACACTCATTGAAAAGTCGCCACGAATACTGCCAAGTTCGGCCTCGCGGCCACTGGTGACTCCGGCCATTCTGCGCACCACATCAACTGCTTCCTTGCCCTCCCAAAGCATACAGACCAGGGGTGAGGAGGACATAAATTTTTTCAAACCGGCAAAAAAGGGTTTGTCCTTATGATGCGCGTAATGCTCCTCCAGAAGCGCGTCAGAAGCCGCCATCATCTTAAGACCGACCAATTTCAGGCCCTTTCTTTCAAACCGATTTATGATTTCACCAACCAGACCCCTCTGAAGAGCATCCGGTTTAAGAAGCACAACTGTCATCTGCATAACAATTAAAGGGTATCACGAGTAGCACGGGTATCACAAGTACCTTTTTATCTTAAGTAACTTAAGTATCTTAAGTGACTTAAGTACGCACTTTTGTCCCCTTTGATATATCTGTGTTAGACTAAAAAAGAGTAGCAATTTGACTCATGGATAAGGTCAAAGAATTCTTAAGCAAAAGGTGGAAAATCTTAGCCAGTTTAACTCTTGTAATCTTCACGCTGAGTATTCTGGGGATCATCTTAGTAAAGTTTTTCCCACCTAAACCGCAAACCCAACCTCCCGCTCAAATAGCGACTAGTCAAGAACAAACCAGGAATATGTCACAGGAACTCCTGCTTCTTGCCAAAGCTCACCGGAGTGCCCAACCCGCTGACAAGCCGCATATGTTTGACGTCATGGTTAAGCTGGCAAAAACCCGCCAGGATTCACTTTCCAGTCTAATAGAAAAAGAGCCCCAGGAATTTTTGAAAGTTAGCTACCCGGCCCAAATCAGAGAGTTATTTCCGCAAGAAGTCAAAGCAAATTTAGAAGAAAGGGTTTCTCTTGAAGGAGAATTGTCGACCTTGACAGTAGACAGTCTTGAGCCTCAGGAAGGAAAGACTCTTTACTTTCTTAATACCGGCAAAGCAAGATATTCTATCTATCCGACTAGTCCGTTGCCCGAAGTCTCTTCTGACCAAAGAGTAAAAATTACCGGAGTGAAACTTGGGGATAAAATCGCCCTGAACACAAGCGAAAAAGAAAGTTTTCAACCTGCTCGCGGCTCCTCGAGTGTTTTAGGGGCTGCAACAGGCGAGCAAAGACTGGCAGTCATATTAGTTAATTTTCAGGACGATACCAGCCAGCCTGTTACCAAAGCCCAAGTTCAGAACGTACTTACTACCGAAGTTGATCCGTATTACCGAGAAGCTTCTTATAATAAATTTTCAGTCCCTAGTGATGTATTCGGCTGGTATACTTTGCCGATAAATTTTACCTGCGACATGTACCTTATTAGAGCAGAAGCTTTAAGAGCTGCCGACCCTGATATCAATTTTCAAAATTATAAGCATGTCATGTATGCTTTTCGGGGAATTTCAAGCTGCGGCTACGGCGGAATAGCAGGCGGTACGGAAACTTTCCCCAGCGCAAATATTGACTACACTTCACCCGACGGCGAAATTACGGTTACCCATGCCTGGATGTCAGCTCAGAACCAGAGTAATATTGCTCACATCGCCGCTCACGAACTTGGCCATAATCTTAACAGCGGTGTGAACTTCATCGGTGAAGGATGGGCCTGGGATTGTGGAAATGAAGCTATCGGAGTACCAACGTCGTGCAACTCTATCGTCTATGGTGATCTTTTTGATGTAATGGGCTCATCCCAGCTCGGTCACTTTAACGCTCATCACAAAGAAAAAATGGGCTGGTTTGACTCCGCAAACATTATTACCGCCACAACCTCCGGTACTTACACTATAGAGCCTCTCGAAACAGCAGGGAGCGGTCCTAAAATTATCAAAATCCCTAGAGATAAAAATGACAGCGGTGAAACGGAAAGTTGGCTTTATCTGGAATTTCGCAAGATCTTTGGTTTTGATTCAAGCAATTACAATTTCTGGCTGACTTACAGCCCGAACCCAACTAACGGTGTGCTGATTCACTACAACAAACCTGTCTATTTGAGCTCTGGCCGGATATATAATTACTACAGTTATCTTCTTGACGCCACACCGCAATCGCAGACTAGTAATGAAGTTTATGACCGGTCCGATTCTGCATTGGAGGTGGGTAGAACATTTACGGACAGTGCGGCGGGCGTTAATGTGAGCGTGCTAGCAAAGACAGCAGACTCTCTAACAGTTCAAGTGACCACGGGTGTGCCGCAGTGTACCAGAGTAAATCCGACTGTAGCGATTTCGCCTTCAAGCCAGTCGTCAGCGCCCGGTGATAGCCTAAATTACACAGTAACGGTTACCAATAATGATTCAAACTGCCCGGACACTACTTTTTCTCTCTCATCATCTATTCCTACAGGCTGGACAGCTTCACTTAGTGCGAACGAGCTTACAATTGGCTCCGGAAGCTCGCAAACAGCAACTCTGAACGTAACACCGGCCCAAACTGCCACCGACGGCTATTATGATGTCGGGGCTCAGGCAACAAACACCGCAGACACAAATTATCAGGATTCAGAGACGGCCACTTATATCGTGGCAAACCCCAACAGTCCGCCTGTTCTTGATTCAATTGGACCAAAAACTGTCAATGAAAACCAACTTCTGGAATTTACTGTGACCGCAGCTGATCCGGATGGTGATAGTTTGACTTATTCAGTAGTTAATTTGCCGACAGGCGCTGTTTTTGATCCGACCGCGCACACATTCTCCTGGATGCCCACTCTTAGTCAGCAAGGAACCTATGATGTTACCTTTACGGTAAGCGACGGATCTTTAGCTGACGAAGAAGCTATCACCATAACTGTCAATAATGTTCCTCAACCTACCCCGACTCCCACACCTACACCGATACCAACACCTACCCCCACCCCAACTCCGACACCGCAACCAACCCCCACACCCGTAGCAACTGCGACCCCCATACCAACTCCCGTTGCGACTCCAACACCGACACCCACGCCTCTACCAACTTCGACACCAGTACCCACCCCAACTCCGATACCTACACCTACGCCAACCCCAACACCCACCCCGCAAATTGCTGGCGAAACTCCCTGGCAAACAGGACAACATGGAACCCTGGGCACCAATATTGCCTGGGACTACACAATGGGCTACAAATTCACCCCTAAAGCTTCAGGACAAATAGTTAAACTCGGCGGCCTGTTCAACGGATTCAAAAAAGTCTATCTTTGGGACGTATCTACCAAAACTCAACTGGCTGTGGCTGATGTAGCATCGGCCAATGATTGGTCATATACTGCGATTTCACCCGTCAATGTCATTGCCGGTAAAACCTACATGGTGGCTGTTTACGTAGCGGGCAGTGGAGGTTCTGACAGATATCCGGCAAACCTTCCTAAAACCTACGGTAATATTACTATCAATGGAAGTTGTTTCAAGTATAAATTGGGGATGCCTGATACTTGTGCCACCAATCACGTCTGGGGTCAGGCTGATATTGAGTTTGTTGGTGGGACAGGCACTCCTACTCCCTCGCCTGCTCCGACTGCGACCCCAACACCCTTGCCCACACCCACACCTACTCCAACTGCAACCCCGACACCCTCACCGCAATCCACTCCTACACCTACTCCTACACCAACTCCGAGTCCGGCAGGCTCAGGCGAAACTCCTTGGCAAACAGGCCAACACGGCACTCTTTACACCAATAGGACTTGGGTCTACACAATGGGTTACAAATTTACTCCAAAAGTTTCTGGGCAAGTTACCAAGCTTGGCGGGTTTTTCAACGGTACAAAGAAAGTTTATCTTTGGGACGTATCTACCAAGACTCAGTTGGCTATCGCTGACGTATCTTCAGCAAATGCCTGGTCTTATACCCAGATTTCTCCAGTCAATGTCACAGCCGGCAGAGCTTACATGGTAGCAGTAAACGTAGCAGGCTATGGCGGTTCTTACAGGTCGCCGGTAAGTCTTCCTAAAACTTACGGTAATATCACGATCAACGGAGGTTGTTACAAGCAAAATTTTGCCATGCCTGATTACTGCGCCACCAATTACGTCTGGGGCCAGGCCGATATTGAGTTTGTTAGCGGAGCAACCAATCCTACTGCCACTCCTGCTCCGACTCCCACATTAACACCCACCCCGACTCCTGTTTCAACGCCCACACCTGCTCCAACTCCAACCCCCACCCCACCATCAGATACCTCAGAAACTCCTTGGAAAACAAACGAGCATGGTACTTTGCGCACCAATTACTCCTGGAATTACACAATGGGTTACAAATTCACTCCAAAAGTTTCAGGGCAAGTGACCAAACTCGGTGGATTTTTCAATGGTACGAAAAGGGTTTATCTTTGGGATGTTTCTACTACGGTCATTATTGCCCAAACTGTTATAACTTCTGCAAATAACTGGGCTTATGTTCCGATTTCACCAGTCAATGTCACCGCCGGTAAAACCTACATGGTGGCTGCTTACTTGGCAGGCAACGGCGCTTCTGAGAGACGGTCAACAATCCTTCCTAAAACCTATGGTAATATCACTATCAATGCGGGTTGTTATAAAGTAGATTTTGCCATGCCTGATTACTGCGCCACCAATTACGTCTGGGGCCAGGCCGATATTGAATTTAGGTCAGGTGGAGTACAAGGAGTTAGAACCACAAACTTTTTGGAAAGATTATTCTCGCAAATTGAATCCCGTTTATTTAACCTTCTCAAGTAAGAGCTGCGCCTCAGGTTCTACTGCCTCTCTATCATGTAATTATGAGGGCAACTGCTTAAAATAGTGTAAGGCCCGGAAGCCTGGGGATCATTCGAATTTTCCAGTTGGGCATAAAGTCGATAATATTGTCCATCGCCGGTAACAAAATATGAATAGTCTGAATGAGAATTACTATCGCAATCATTTCTGGGCGCCTTAGGATCATGAGGAATTTCTCTAATATAAGTTGGAGCTAAATCGCAGTATGGATTGACAGGCTCAGAAGCTTCTAAGTTGTTAACCCAAAGATTAACATCCCCGCCCAGCTCAGACTTACAAGGATAAACTCCAAAATCCTGATAGTAGAGAACCAATGCTTTTTGGACAGCCGCAAGGTCTTGTTTTCTTCTGGAATCACGGCTTCTTTCCTGAACACTGCCATAGGAGACCAAAGCAATCCCGGCCAAAATTCCGATGATGGTAATAACGACCAGAAGCTCGATCAGGGTAAAGCCGCGCCGCCATCGGCGGCGGTTAACGGTTATCGGTTCACGGTTCACGGTAGCTGCATTTCCGTGAACTATGAACTGTCTGCCCTGAGCGAAGTCGAAGGGTGAACTGTGAACTAATGTGGGCATTACTTTAAGTGTAAAGTGGCAAGTGGAAAGTGTAAAGTCGAAAAAACGTTTAAGATACTTAAGTCACTTAAGTTACTTAAGTGACTCATTTATATCTTAAGTATTTTCTCAAACTTCTCCTCATCTTCAAATGGCCCAATCACCGCTAAGTTCAGTTTGCTGTTGACAAACAGACTCTTGGCCACTCGCTGGATATCCTTTGCCGTCACCGCATCAATTTTCTTTAAATATTCGTCCAGAGTACGGACTTTCCCCTCCATCAGCTCGTCAGATCCATAAGAAATTGCTACAGTCCTTGAATCCTCCCAAGAAAGAATAACTCTACCTTTGATATATTCCTTGGCCTTTGTCAACTCCTTTTGACCCACCGGTTCCTGACAAATCTTGGCAAATTCCGAAAGAATCACTTTCAGAGCCTCATCGGAACGCGTAATGTCAACACCTGCCGAAGACGCCAAAGTCCCTGTATCGAGATAGGAATCATGGCTAGCTTGAACGTAATATGCCAGTCCCCTCTTTTCTCTTACGTTGATAAAAAGCCTGGAGGACATTCCGCCGCCTAAAATTGTTCCTAGAATCGCTGCACTATATCTGTCCGGATGGCCGATTTTTAAACCGCGTACACCCACAACCATGTGCGCCTGATCCGTTTTTTTGTAAACAACCTTGAGATTGGGTTTTCTCTGGATCTCTTTTACGGAAACAAAAGACCTGGTTTTTTGGGGCTTTTGATAACCAAAGTGTCGTTTAATCTGCGAAACTGCTTCACTTTTTTCGAAATGTCCGGCCAAAGAAATCACTATGTTGTTTGGGACATATCTGGCTTTGATGTAATTTAGAAAATCTGCCTGCTTAACCTCTCTGATAACCTCTCTCCTGCCGGCAATATCCCAGCCCATAGGCTGATCACCCCACAAAACCTGCTCGTAAATTTCGGCAACCCTGCGCATGGGCGTGTCCTCATAGAGATTAATTTCTTCGATAATTACTCCCCGTTCTTTCTCAATCTCTACCGGATCAAACTTGGAGTTCCAAAGCATGTCGGAAAGCATGTCGCATAAAAGCGGTAAGTGCTCCGAAGCCGCCTTGATGTGATAACCGGTTGCTTCTTTACCGGTAAAAGCGTTGTAATCGGCACCGATTTCATCCAAAGCGTGCGAAATATCGTGCGCCGAAGGACGCTTATTTGTGCCTTTAAAAAACATATGCTCCAAAAAGTGCGAAATGCCGTTGGTTTTTTTCGTTTCGTAACGAGAGCCGGCTCCGCAAAGCACAATGGCCGTCACCGACCTGAACGCCGGCAGAGGCGACAAGATTAGACGAAGGCCGTTATCTAAAGTAATCTTTTCAAAATTGTTAAGCATCTTAAGTATCTTAAGTCACTTAAGTAACTTAAGACTCCTACCTAATTTCAACATCTTCCACTTCCCAACTATAATCGTTGTAGACCGTCAAAATTCCAAATCTCGGGCCCTGGAAATTGCGCTCACTAGCCACGGCACCGATAGTGGTCATTTTAACAGTACCGGCAGGACTTTTAAACTCGGCAAAAAAATGCAGGTCCCCGGAGAAGAAACCATCAACAGCTCGTCCCCTAATCCCCTCATTGTCCCCAATATCCTCTATACCCTTTTTGTCCTCTGTTTCTCTGTCCCCTTGTTCCTCTAATATAGCCAGCATCCTCTTCGCTTGCCGTGCAACCGCCTCATTTTCCGATCCCATCACATGTTTACTCTCCGGATGAAATGGCGTCTTCTGGGCAAAAACAAAGCGCAGCTTATTTTGACTTAAGTTACTTAAGCTACTTAAGTTACTTAAGTGAGAAGTTAAGAGACCCCAGTCTTCCTCAGAAATTCCCCTATATATATCACTATTATCTAATATAACAAACAGTACGTTTTCCCTATCAATAATTTGGGTCGATTTTCCAAAAATTTCCCTGAAATTGGTCAGTGGATCTTCACCGCGATTACGGCTATCCCATAAATCGTGGTCGCCGGCAGTCGTAAAGTATTCAAGTTTTGACTGGTCAAATACTTTTTTCGCATTCGTCAGTTCCTCAATTGTTCCCGTATTGGAGAAGTCCCCAAGTCCGATTACAAAATTAACACCCATGCCTTCAGCCTGCGCTAATGCTTTAGAAAGAAGATCGTTTTCATTATGCGAATCAGCAACCAGAGCTACGCGCAACAGCGGAGTTTTGGTTTCAGAACTAGGCCGCTCCTGTCTTAAGTTACTTAAGTTACTTAAAACCACAACAGCAACCAGGCCAAAAAAAAGCAGCAAAAGCAGTTTTCTCATCAATACCCCCGGTATTTCTTCCTGGTTATAAAGAGCTTTTCCCTAACTCCGCCTTCTTTGGCAAATTTCTCTGTCGCTGCCTTTATCTGCTTGTCCAATAGGTAGGTTTCCTGATGGCAGAGTGTCAAAAGAAAATTCGCATCATCCTGGGGACTACCGGGCAATTTTGGCTTTTCTATTAAGTTACCTAAGTCACTTAAGTTACTTAAGTGACTTAAACGAAAAGCCGTTTGCCTGAACTTTGTAACTCGAGGATCAGTTTTTGGGTAAATTTCCAGCTTATTTTGTCTTAAAAAATCTTCAAAATCGGAAAGTAATTCCTCAAATGAAGCCTCAGAAACACCAAGAAGTTTAATTTCGCCGCTTTTAGAAGTTTGTGACTGTCCAACCCCTTCTACAATGTTCTGTTTTCCGCTTCTTGCCGCTTGATTCATCTGATCGACCTGGCGGTAATCGGCCTTTTGACTTAAGTTACTTAAGTTTCTTAAGGTACTTAAGTTACCCATAAGATAAGCCTTCGTAAATTCGACAGTTAAATCATGGATTATTTCTGCATAGCGGTAAGTTAAAAGATATTTTACTTTATTCATATTAAGTTACTTAAGTATCTTAAGTTTCTTAAGTGACTTAAGTTACATTTTTTCCGGCGCCAAAATTCCCAAGAAACCCAAACCCTTTTTAAGAACTTCCGCGGTTGCCTCGGTTAGAAAAAGCCTTCTTTGTCTTTCGTTTTCCCCGGCCTTTAAAATCGGCAGATTGTTATATAAAAAATTATATTTTTGGGCAACTTCAAACAAGAAACTTGTCAAAACATTCGGACTGAAACCCTCGGCCGCATCAACAACTGCCTCTTCAAAATGTCCCAAAACACCCAAAAGCTGCTCTTCCTCTTTCTGAAGATCTCCGTTCACTCCCGGAGTGCGCGAAGTTTTTCCCTGGCTCACTCCGGGAGTGTAACCAGCTTTTTCCAAAACTGACCTAGTTCGCGCATAAGTGTATTGCAAGTAAGGCCCGGAATTTCCCTCCAGAGAAACCGACTCCTCAAGAGAAAATGTAATGTCCTGGCCTATATTACCTTTTAAAAGAGCGTATTTGACAGCTCCCACCGCCACTTTTTCGGAAACATCTTTCTTGTCAACATCTTTAGAAATTTTACTCTCCTCCAAAATCGAAAGAGCCTTCTTTTTGGCCTCGTTTAAAAGCCACTCGCCGGAAAGAATATTACCCAAGCGGCTGGAAATTTTCCCGCCGGGCATGCGCACCATCCCGTGGGCAATATGTTTAGTCTTCGAAGCTAAGTCCGGATTGATTTGCGAAAGAGCAGCCAACAAAACTTTAAAATAATCAACTATTTCGTTTCCGGTAATAATGATCGAAAAATCATAGGCGCAGTCTTGAAATTTTGTTGACACCAGCCCCAGTTCTTTGGCCTCGTATGTCGGCAAACCTTGAGAATTTATAAAAACCCGACTGTGAAGTCCGAATTTTTCTCCCGGAAAGATTATTGCTCCGTCGCTTTCGACAAAGACTTTTCCGAGGTGTTTTTTGACCAGATCCGCCCCGACTTTACCAACCTGGCTTTCAAAATAATAAAAATCAAAGCGGGTCCCCAGACGTCTGTAAATTTCTTCAAAATGAAGAAGCGACCACTTTTTGCCTAATTTGTACTCCTCGATTTCGTCCAGCTCTTCGTAAATTTGCTTATTAAGTTCGGTAATTTCTTGCTTGACCTTTGGATCTTGTTCGAATTCGTTTGCTCCTGTTGTATACGCTAAGCCTAAAAAGGCCACTCTTTGCGCAAGAGATTTGCCCTCCTGGTCTTTTAAAGTTTCGCCTCGACCTTTTAAGACTTTGCGCATTCCCCAAATGGCCTTTGCTACATGGATGCCCACGTCACCCTGGTAATTGGCGCGGTTAACCATAGCACCGCAGGCTTCAAGTAAACGGCTGATAGCTTCACCGACGCTGTTACTGTACAAATGACCGATGTGGAATTCTTTAAAGGGGTTGGGGTCAGTGAATTCAACCGTTACTTTTTTGCCGGAAAAGCCAGATTCAAAGGTTTTCTTTTTGAGTAAATCTTCTACCTCTTTTTGCCAAACCTCGTTTTTGATAAAAAAGTTGATAAATCCAGGCTCTTTGACCTCTAGTTTTTTTAAGTAAGGCAAATTTTGTAAACTACCGGCCAGAATCTTAGCAATCTCCATCGGAGATTGCTTACTTCCGCTCGTGTTTCGTGTTTCGTGTTTCGTGTTTCGTGTTCCTACTTTCAGTGCCACATTCGTCGCATAATCCCCAAACCTCGCATCCGATGGCCTAGTTACTTCGACTTCTGACTTGTCAATTGTCAATTGTAAATTGTCAATTGTCTTCAATATGTCTCTCTTAATTTGTTCTCTCAGCATTTTTATCTATCCAAAAGTGTACAGTGGATGCACTTGTATGTAAAGCTTTTGACTAAAACAGCCATTTGACAAAAAATATCTTATAGTTTAAAATCGACTCATAAAGAATGACACCAGAAACTGCGGCACAACCAATAGTTAGCCTTTATGAACAAACACGAGGCCTCGATGGCCGGCATTTTGGTAGAGGAAATCGTAGAACTGGTGACGTACTTACAGTAGTTCGAAGTGCAGTAAGAAGAGAGGCTGGTATAAGTTTCTCCCGCGCACAATTACAATTAGTAATCGAGTCTGTTCCTGCTATCTTTCCTGAAGATTGGCATAGCCCATTTATCAGGTGGTCGCCGTCGGATATTTGTCGTCTAAATCAAGAACAACAGGTTGTTTTCTACCAACTTCAGACTTTAGGACCAAGAAGGGTAACAGGTCCAAATATTGAAAAAATTGTCAGCTTTGGAGTTCGATTCCGAAACCGAACCGGTAAGTAAGTTTACACTTTTAAGAACTGGGTAAATTTTCTTTAGATCGCAGTAATTCTGCAATCATTTTTTTAAGAGGGAAAATGGAAAGAGATAATTTCTATAGAGCAGATCCTGATAAAATTCAAAGACAGCGTCGATTCTCACAAAGATCAAATGCTTCCGCCAGACGCAACCATCCAGGATCAAGAAAAACGCCTGGACAAAGAATGGCTATTGAACGGGAAGGAAGATTGAAATCTCCAGAACCCATAACAGATCTCCTAGGCCACACCGCTGGCTTAATGCTATAAACTTCCGAGGGCTAAGAGCCCTCGGTATTGTCCTAACAAGTTTACATGAGCGAGCAGATATTTCCTGGGGTCGGAAGTATGTATTCGTTCTCGCATTCATCCGTGGACTAATAGTCCACGGTATTCTGCGAGCGAATATAAAGAGTTGAGCTTTGCACGCTGAATCCGCTCCGAGGTCAACTCTTGTAATTTTAAATACCCTTTCAAGGAGACTCCTTAAAAGGGGTGCTTTTTGTCTGTTCCGCTCCGGGAGCGGATTAGTCTGACGATCCGGGTTTAATCGATTGTTTTGCGCTCGGATTTGACCTTAAAGCTCTTGCCGTCACTTGATATCTCTATAATACCATTTGAATCATTACGATATATTGTTACGACTTTTGATTCTAACAAATCAATCACCTCTTTATGCGGATGGCCAAAACTATTTCTTCCGACCTGAATTATGGTCACTATTGGATGGACCGAATCCAAAATTTGCTCACTTGTGCCAGTTTTTGATCCATGGTGCGAAATCTTAAGAACTTGACAAGACTTGTTAATCAAACTCTCCAATATTTCTTTCGGAATATCACCGGTTAAATAAGCGCAAAATTGGCCAAAATTGACTTTCATTACTACCGAACTTTCGTTAGTTTCGGTAAGCCCTGCCAGCTTCCAAAGTGCCAGTTTCTCAGCCGTCGGCCACAAAACATCCATTGACGAGGTCCGACCTCGTATTGAATCCAAAACCAATCTGTCTCCGGCTTTGACGAAATAAATCTTCGCTCCTTCCTTCCTAATTGCCTCTTTCCAAGCCTTAAAAAGTTCCGTATCGTTAACTACGCCGGTAGTCACAACCATCTTCACCTTATACCTTGCCAAAACCTCCAGAAGTCCTTCCAAATGATCTTTCTCCGGATGAGTCGAAACCACCATCTCGACAGTCCTGTCCCAAAAAGGCATTTTTTGACCTAAACAATCAACAACTTTTGTACCCGGCCCGCCATCAATCAAAACTTGTTTGCCGCCCGGCGAAACCAGCAAAATTCCGTCGCCCTGTCCGACATCACACGCAATCAACCTGAACTTGCCCGAGTTCTGGCTTTGAAAGATTAGAAGAAAACCGAAAACGGCAAAAAATAAAGCTGAGGTTAGAAGAAGTTTGGCCTTGAAATCCATCACTTTACACTTTTCACTTTGACTTTGACTTTCTCATCCAAATAAACATTAACAGACCGAGTAACATATAAAACCCAACCACCATCCCCCAATTTCCCTTCCCCAAGTCTATCTGCCCGACTGGAATCCGAGCGAAAATATCGACAACTTTGACAAAATAAAAAGCTGGAATATAGGCAATGTAGGCTAAAATTTGGGCCAGGGGCATTAAAATTAAGCTCAAAATGGCGATCAAAAAGCCCAAAGCCATGACCGGCGAAATCGCTTCGACAACAAAAATATTGGCAATCGGACTCAAAATTGAAACCCTCCCGAAATAGTAAAAAATAATCGGCGCGGTAAAAATATAAGCGCTTACGGCAATCGCAGCGTTGTTCTTAATCAAATTGCAAATTGAAAATTGAAAACTGAAAATTTTAGTTAGCTTCTGTCCCAGTGTCATAATTCCCAAAGTCGCCGCAAAGGTTAGCTGGAAAGAAATTTCTCCGATTGCCTGCGGCCAGATAAAAATAATCAGTAGAGCTATCAATAAAAGACTCCAAAGAGGCATAACCTCCCTGCCGAAAACAATCGCCATGGTTGACGCCAGAACCATCAAGGTCGCCCGCACTACCGGCGGCTCAAAACCCGTCAAAGCAGCGTAAAAAAAGGTGGCGCCTGTCGCCAGCAGTATACTTTGCCTTCTGCCAATCAGTTTAACCAGGGATAAAAACACACCGGCTACGATCATCAGATTTTGTCCGGAAACTACCACTACATGAATCGTACCGGTACGAATAAGTTGGTCGCGGAATTCCTTCTCGATCGTATCAACTCCCAGAACTGTACCGCTAACTAGTGTCGCTTCCCTCGAAGGCAAAAGTTGACTAATTTTTTCCCAAATTCTTAATCTTAGCTGGCTCATGAAATTATTACCCACACTAATTCTTTCAACTTTTGCACCTGAAATCCGGCCTTCACTATCAACCTCCCCTTCGATCTTCAGCCGATCCCCCACTTTATATCTCGGGTATAAATCAACATAGACTCTCCCGTCACCAACTTCTAAAACCTGCTGCCCGTCATAGATTCTAGGCTCCTTCTTAAGAGTTGCTATCAATTTAGCCGGCTGATTCTTTGGCAGAATCTGATCTTTTTCTTGCCAGGAAATTCGCAGAGCTACAGCCAGCCCGAGGATGAGAATGGTGAGAGAATAAAATAGCAGGCGCAAAGAAAGCATAGTGAAATTGATCTAATTCCTAATCAAATCCTAAACTCTAAATTCTAAACTCTAAACAATATCAAAATTCAAATGTTCAAAACAAAATTTAGTCACAAATGTTTTAAATTTTTAGATTTTGATCATTCGGATTTATTTAGGATTTAGGATTTAGAAATTAGAATTTGACAGTCAGTAGACTGTTATCAACCCCTTGATCTTTTCCCACACTGAAGAAGATACAGCTTTCTTGGTCAAAAGCTCTTCTGAGACGCTGTAGGGGCGCGAGGCGATAATCTTTTGGGCAGTCACCGGCCCGATTCCGGGCAGCTTATCGAGCTCTGACTCCGAAGCTGTATTAATGTTTATTAAGCCCGTGGTACTCGTGGTACCCTGACCACTCGTGATACTCTGACCTGTTCCTTGTTCGCCTACCGCGGACACATGTATCTTCTGTCCGTCCGAAACTTTGGAGGCCAGATTAATTTTCTCCTGGTCTGCCTCCGCGCTTAAACCGCCGGCAGCCACTATTACATCATTAATTCTCGAATCCGACTTAAGCTTGTATACACCGGGGTTGACTACCGCACCGTCAACATGAATCATGATTTCACTCTCCGTTTGAGTCTCGTCGTCTGAAGCGGAAATTATTTGAATATCATCTGAAGAATTGGGTTGCTTTGAAAAGAAAAATATCCCTGCACCCAAGGTCAGAATAAAAAGACCGATGAAGAAAAAAGCCACTATCGCAATTGGTGTCCTGGATGGGTCAAGAATCGGCTTTAAACCTTTGCCCGATTCTCTAGAATTTTCTTGCGGTAAGTTTTCAGCCATTTTTTATAAGCGGTAATTAGATCATGCGCCCCTCGTTCAGAAAGCTCCCGGTTTACAATACCACCGTGGTGCGGAAATTTAAAAAGTCTCCGGTTAGTCGAAGAGAAACCATGGGCGTAGTGGCAAAGCTCGTGCCCGATTGTATATCGGACAACTTTAACCGGAATCGCCCTTTTGGCAAACATCGAAGTAATGGTGATAATGCTTTTCTGAGGCTCCTGTTTCTTAAGAGACTTAAGTGACATAAGTAACTTAAGTGACATAGAACTCTTAGATTTTAACAATCTGATCGATCCAAACCTGTACTTTGCTTCCCTACCAAATTGGATCTCTACCGGATTAGTAATTTTTACGTCAGAAAAATATTTGGAAAGCAAAAGCTTAAGCTGATCTTCAAGCCAGAGGTGATCGCGGCGCATAAAGTTAAAAAATTCCGCTGAGGTAGTCCTTAATTGTCTGCCAGAAACCCTCGTCTTCTACTTGAGTATTCACATCCTCAGGTATTTCGGAGAAATCCAGGGGTATGGGTGGCTCCTGACTCGTATTTGTCCCAAGAACAAAAGGCGGAGGCGGAGGCGGTTGATCTTGTTGATTTGGCTGGGACGGACTTGGGGTAGCAGTGGCAGGTTGTTGAGGTGACTGGTCTTCTGTTTCACCCGGGGGGCCAATATACACTCCCTGGTCTTCATAGGAAGAAGGCGAGGAAAGTTCCAGAAGCCTATCAGGCACGTAATCAAGGGGTCTTGCTTCTTCTTGCAAATTATTTTTACTCAAGCCTAAAAAACGTAAAATCGGCTCTTTTCCCGGAATCGCCCCGATGTTTATCAAAGCGCCTATGATAATCAAAATAAAAAAAAGCGGGAATAACGCCTTAATGCGATCTACCATAATTTCAGCTTAGCAACCTAACCTTGGAAAAATCAAGCCCTACGTTAAAATTCTAAACTCTAAACTCTAAACAATTTCGAAACTCAAATGTTCAAAGGAAAAATAGTCAGTTACAACTTTGTTATTCTTCGAACAAAGTGAGAAGTTTGAGTTCTCGCCCTGAGTTTCGACGAAGGGCTCGAACAATATGATTATCCTCCCGTTTTGAATTTTGTATTTTACCTTATCTGAATTTATTTAGGATTTAGAAATAAGAGGGCTTATTTTCTTAACAGAAAAGTAGAAATTAGGATTTATTTAGCAATGGTGCCCCATAGTGAAATTAATGGTAAAATTAGACTAATTAGTACTCTTTGTCATTCTGGCTTGTCCAGAATCTTTACTGATTTGATTCTGGAGTCATCGAGTCAGACTCGATTCCCCAGAATGACATTTGTGAAACTTAGATTAAATGTCAGAAGCAATGTCTGAAAGAACTTTGAGTCAGTCCGACGACAACCCGGAAAGCCCGGAGCGCAAAGCTATTCCGCTCCCGAGGCAGAAACGATCATGGCCTAGGATTGCTCTTGCCTCTGCTCAGGCAGGAATTCTGGGAGTAGTTTTAGTCGCCTGCGGCGGCAATGATGAATCAGGTCTTGTCCCTACTCGGGAGGCTCCAATCGTCGAACCTCACCGCCCAGTCGCCACACAGACCGCTGAAGGACAACCCTCTGTCCAAACTCCGATAACCGTAAGAACTCCAACCGCCGAGCAGCCACCGATCCAGCCTTCCCCGACCGAGTCCGTCCAACCTGAAACCCCGCCGACAATCACTTCTGCCCCCGAGCCATCCCCAACTGCAGAAACTCCTGCCACACACCTATTAGAATTTGCAGATGGCATTGATCAGCAAAAACAGAATTACATTCGCTCGGCAGTAGATCAGTTACCTCCTCTGGGTAATACCAGAATTCAAATCACAACCCGCGATATTGAGGGTTTCTGGCCGAACAAAGACGGAATCCTGACTCTGGAAGTCGGTGTCGCCGGGGCTAACTGGCAAATAGAGTTATTCCATGGAGCAGGACACGCTTTAGACCCAAATCTGAATCCAGAATTTGCCAGAACTCTAACCCCCGAACAAAAAGCTCAATTTGATCAGGCGTTCGAAACCGCACTTGCCGATCCGGTTTCGGGAGTAAATTTTGCACCCGATGTTATGTTCAGTCCGGCCAAAGACAAAGCTTCAACTCACCCGGAATTAAGAGGAGAAGTACCGGATGCACAGACTATTAACGCCCTTTTCAAAATTCGGGCTGACGGTGCCTACATCGGCAGAGACTCCCAGTTTACGATAGACGGAAAAATTAACAAAGTTGATTTTGTCGTCAAACTTGACCCTACTTTGATTAACGAGTTTGTCACCCCAATCCCCGAAAACCAAATCGGCGTTGAAACATTCACAGAATTTATTGAAAAGAACCAGGATTTGTTAAACAGGCTTTCTACCTCAGATCCTCTTTGGAGAATTGCCATTGAGGACATCAAAAAATATGCGCCGGCTTTTGACAATTACAAATGGGCTGAAGCCCAAACCAGTTTGCCTCGGCCCTTTATGCTCAGCGATACCCAGATGGCCAGATTTCTTCTAACTGCCGGTGACCTGGTACTCAGATACAGACGCATCAATCATGATCAAACTCTAGACACAATTCTTACCCAAGAGCAAAAACTCCAAATAGATCAGGACCTCGCAGAAAGAATAAGGCAATATAAACTAGAACTTTTTGGTTCCACGATCGGCTGGATAACTTTAGTAGAAACACCGGGTGCAGGCCAATTCGAATCCATGGGGACTCCGGTCAACATCCCGGTTGAACAAATGAGGCAAACTTTAGAAGGAACTCCCTGGTACGCAGTCTACAAAATTCTCAAGGGAACAAACTAAATGGCAACCTTGCAGTCTGTCGGAGCCATATCAACTTCCGTCAACGTAGGCTTGACATTTTGTCCAGCCATAAATTCGATCCCAAAACGGCATAAATCGGCCTGCGTTAACCCGAAACTCTGGAACCATTCTTCAACCTGCTGCTTTTTCTCTTCAAACGGCCCTTTGGTAATCCCTACTTTGAATATATCGTTTCGAATGAGGTAAAGCACTTGCACTCCTTCAGCGCTGTAAACTAACTCGTCACCCACCTCCCGAGTCACCTTGGCTGTTATCTGTTGTCTGGCCTCATTTGATTTACCTGATAAGGGACCAAGATTTTCATTAAGTTTGTAGGCTGACGAAGGACCTGGTGTCGCTTCGGGTGCCCGTTTTTGCATTTCTATTTTCGGGTAAAGAAACAAAATTGCCAATAAAACCGCAACACCCGCAATCGGCAAAAGATTTGCTTTCCAGTTATTTAACCATTTTAAATTCACCTGTATCATTTAATTACCACAATAGGGATACGTTGGGTAAGTCGTCCATTCGCAAACTGCGCGTGCTCCTTGAAAGTGATGTTTAAAGATTGTCGTTCTGACCTGAGCATAAGGATTCCAAACGTTATTGTCATTCCCGTCATCACCCTGACCTCCCCATCCTCTACCAACCCACCATGGAGCTTCTGTACCTCCGGAATTGGCAAGATAACCTTCCATTTGGGAGTGGGGCTTTGCCAAAGACTGATTACCTGGGTCTCTGGGGTCGATTTCTTTGTTGGCAGGACTATCCCAAGTGGATTGTAAGTATTGCAGAATCCCCTTTGAATATTGGCCTGGATTCTCGTTATACCAGTCTGAGTAGTAGACACTTTCTCTCCCGATCAAATATTTGATTGCCTCAGCCATGTTGGGAAAATATTGGCCTCTATCGATAAAACCGCTTGCCAACTGGTCAACATATGTCAAAATTTCGTCATAAGAACCGCCGCCTTCCTGTGGCCAAGTGACACAACCAGGCGGAGGCTCAAAAGTCGGGAAGTTGTCGGTATGGGAATAAGTACCTTTGCCTTCAGCGTTATATGCCCAGACGCGCCAATAGTGCTTCTTTAAGTTCGTGATATTGGTAAAGCGTTTTGATGTACCATTCACCGGTGACGGCTGGGCGTTGCGGAAAGAACCAGTCTGACTAACTAGCTCTTGGGGCGACAAAGCCATCTCGACGTAATATCCTTGTGCATTCCCGGACTGATTCCAGGCCAGCGTAATATTGAACATCTGGTTATTAATACATTGATTGCCTTCTGTCCTTAGGTTTGTCGGTGCGCTTGGCAAAACATGATGGATCGATAAAGGTATACTTGCCGTATGAGATGTATTAGGAGTGCCCTCACCGGCTTCTTCGGCAATAATCGATGCAGTATATTCTCCGGACTGCATACTCGCTGCAGCTTTGAATGTGACCTTAACAGTGTCTTTAGGCGGAGTGATAGAATCAACAGGCATATTATAATCAACAGTCACATCGTTCAATCCGGGTAGTCTACTACCGTCTGTCGGCTTCAATGTAATCTTATTATCCCAACCGTTAAAATAGGTAAATTTCAAAGTAGCAGTTGCGCTGCTTCCGATATTAATGTCAAGCTTCGGCTCGACAAATGCCGGCTGAAAGTCCTGGATTACAACCTTAATTGAAGTGGGAATTGGGTCGCATAAAGATCTATTAGTTCTTCCTCCCGGAAGACAAGCCATAACTGTAAACGGATACGTGCCTTCTCTCACCGGAGTTCCGTCAATTGCGTCGATTTCTTCTTTCAGTCTTAGCCCCGGTGGCAAAGTACCTTCAATGAATACCTCAGCCTCTTGCACTGACAGGTAACGACCGGTTGAAAGATCTTTGACAAAAACTCCCAGGGCTTTATTACCCATGTAATCGGCATTGAACCTACCCGTCTCAGGATTTTCAATTGTAGCGGCAACTCCAAGAACAGAGGCTCCAAGAACGAAATTCTCACCAGCTGATGTTTTAACTCCCTGGACTTGACTTGGGACTGACCGAAATTCACCTTCCGCACGACTGGAAGTTGAACCAGAAACCGTAAACGATACCGGCTTGGCAATAGCGCGTTGATCCGGCTCAAGTCCTTCTTTTAATGCCCAGACTGTCCACCAGTAAGCTGGACCCGTTTCCAGAGATGAAGGGGTTGTACCTGATAGTCCATAAAGCTGCCAGCTTGAATCCCAGCCTACTGAACAAGGAGAAGCATTGCAGCTGACCTTTTTGGCCCAGTAATAACCCGAGTTAAAATTTGGATCATCTTTCCGTAAGAAGACCCAGTATTTGTCCGCGCCGGAAACAGGCTGCCATTTGAAATTCGGATTCCCGGAATTAACTGCCATGTTCATGGGAAAAATCAGCGTCGGCGGGGTCGTCGGCGCGCCTCCGCCGGGTTGTTCTCCGCAGTTGGCAACAATCACTGTCTCTGGAGTTGATAGTGGTGTATGCTGAACTCCATCCCACAATCGCCAATTATAACTCTGGCCGGATTCTGGGTAGAAACCGTCATCCATTCTGTTATTGGGATTGGGACTCCAGGTAAAAAAGTCAGCAGATGGACTCAATTGCCTGTGACGATTCTGGAGCCACTCGTTATCATTAACACCTTTAACATCAATCCAGAGCATTGTGTTATTTTGGGCCGGTTTCCAACGGAAAACCACATAAGGAACGCCCTGATAGCAGCCTGTCTCCTTATCCTCTAGATCACTCGGGGGTGTCAACTGACTACCTCCTCCACAATCTTTATAAAAATGGCCGACACGCGACGGGTACCACTGAGAATCACCGGCAAAACGGGTATTTATGCGCCACCAGAAATGACCGTTGTGAGTAAACTCTCCGGTTGAGTGGGTAGCAGTTTTGGAAAGTGGTATGCCTGTATAGGTTCCCGGCGCAAAACTGTCGCCTACAAATGAATAGTCAAGATACTGCAGCTCGATAGTTCCCCCGGTAGCTTGCCTCCATGAGAAATCAACTTTAACTCTATTCGAACTTGTACAATCTGTGCTTTGGCCAAGAGCATCTGCCCCTTTCTTTTCGCCGGGCTGCGGAGTAGTCTGTTGTACGGTTAAAGTCCTTTTCGTCCACTCGCCATCTTCGTAAGGGGGATCGGCGTCTTTATTTTTATTAACGACTGCGCCTACTTCATAATCGCCCGGCGTCGAGGGCGCGCTGAATCTGGTTGTACAACCTGAACCCGAAATTGGACATCTTTCCCATTTGTAATCCGAACCGCTGCGCACATAGGTAAATGCCTCATAGCCACTGCAGTTGGAAACACCGCTGACCGTAGCAGAAACCTGCTGGCCCGATGAAGCCGGATTAGGAGCCAGAGAACTAATAGCCACTGATCCCTGACAGGACGGAGCCGGGCCTTGGCAATCTTTAGAAAACTGTTTGATTTCTGAGGGATACCACTGCGGGTTCCCGGCAAAACGGGTATTAACACGCCAAAAGTAGGGCGTGCCCGAAGCAAAACCCGTTATCTGATAGGAACTGGCTTGTGTGCCTACATTGTTCTTAACATAAGTTCCTTCGGCAAAGCTTGATTGGGTCGAATAGTCAAGCCACTGCTGTTCGATTGTTCCCCCGGTTCCCTTGGTCCAGGAAAAATTAGCACTGACAATCAAATTACCATAATCGGTCCCGGCGCAGCTAAGACCTGGCGGATTATCAAGAACGGCCCGCTGGAAATTTGAAGGCTGCGGCCCGGTACCTACTGTCACCCATTTGGTCTCATATTCTCCTGCCTCAAACCAGACATTATCTCCATCCAGATCGGCAACCACCGAAGCCGGGTAAGAACCTGCTGTACTTGGAGCTGTATAGGTTTTAAAACAACCGGTCCCGGATCCGGGAACCTGACACTTCTGGACATTATGAGCGTCATTTACAACAAAATCGGTCGAAACCCATAGGCCGCTGCAGTTCGTCAGCCCTTGCGCGCCGACATTAAACGATGCGCCCGGATTGACATTATCAGGCACGTTGATTCTTAGTGGTCCGCGGCAAGCGCTAGGTGGGGAAGTTGGCGTTGCAGTCGGCGTCGGTGTTACTGTCGGTTGCGGTCCTCCTCCGGAAACCTCCAGCCAGTCGCTATCATATTCTCCAGGTTCTTGAGTATTGTTCCTGTTTTTATCAGCCCATGCAAAGACGGCATATCTGCCTTGATTATTCGGGGCAGTGTAAGTTACGAACGTACCCGTACCTGACGAGGAAACATTACGTGTCTGAGAATTAAGCGCGCTACCAACCACCATAGTAAATTTCACCGGAACGCCTGCACACCCGGAAAGGCTCCTGACAGCGACTGTCACCGTACTTCCCGGGCTTACCGGATTTTTGGAAAACCAAATTTCTGGCTTTCCCTGGCAACTGCTTGGCGGCTGTGTCGGAGTTGAGGTCGGACGTGGCGCGGCACTGGACGATGGCCTTGGAGTCGCCGTCGGCGCAGGAGCGGTTGTCGAAATATTATCGTCACTCATGATTCTTGGGTAGTAATCACCCGGATAAGAGTACATAACCTGAATATGATAAGTGGAGTTGGAAGAAAGGCCGGAAATAGTGTAACCAAGCGAAGAAGTAGAAAGTTTAACAGGATTGTCCCAATTGCTTGAACCTGGTCCTTCCCAACGGACAGCATAAGCGTTTACCCCGGATATTGACGTCCAGCTTACCCTGATACTGTTTGGGTAACGGGAATAATTTACTCCTAATACGGCCCCCTGCACTTCTCCCTGAAGCAACTCCGCGGGCGGCAATGGCGGCGTGTTTTTAAGAAGTGAAGAATATGGTACAGATTTATTTAAAGAGGTCGCGCTTAAAAGAAAAACAAAAAAGACTAAAGCGACAATTGTCTCAACCAAGAGAGCTTCGAAGATCAGAAGCTTGTTAAAGTTGCATCTTTCGATCTTAGCTAGCTTAAGCTTCTTAAGTGACTTAAGTATCTTAAGTAACTTAAGTTTACTCACGGCTAGCCTCCTGATCATTGGTAAAAATTACACCAACCTCATCCTTTGAAATTTCGCCCTGATGAGTAATGGCTTCAAAAGAGAGCGTGTGGTTTCCGTCTGGGAATTCGACAGTATCCAAGGAAAAAGTAATCTCGTTTGAGCCAATCGGTGCCAACTCCAGTCCAACCGTGTCGTCTACGAAAAATTTGACTTGGGAAAACTGACCGCCGTCAAGATACGATAATGTAATAGGAGTCTGACCGGTCACTTTTTGATTTGCCGAAGGCTGGGTTATTGAAATTCCATCGGATACCAAAGAAACGCTATACTTCGGTTGAGAGTTTGCTCTCGCTAGAAAAAGACCGGCAAGAAATACCGTTAGTAATACGTTTAAAACGGCCAAGCCTAAAACAGCCAAGATGATAAACGGGCTGACTCGTTCAATTTTGAGCCAGAAAATCTTGTTTTTGAGCATTTGCAGACTGAAAGCCGACTTAAGGCCTATCTCCAGATTAGAACACAAAAAGTACCCCTGTCAATTACCTTAAATCCTAAACTCTAAATTCTAAACTCTAAACAATTTCAAAATTCAAATGTTCAAAGGAAAAATAGTCAGTTAAAACCTTGTTATTCTTCGAACAAAGTGAGAAGTTTGAGTTCTCGCCCTGAGTTTCGACGAAGGGCTCGAACAATATGATTATCCTCCCGTTTTGAATTTTGTATTTTGTTCATTGGAATTTGTTTAGGATACAAGTTTCGCGCTTTCTGTCATTCCGAACCGATTCGGTCTGAGACTCACGGTCGAAGACTTGTTTCGGAATCTTAAAGATTAGAATTAATTAGATCCTGAAATAAATTCAGGATGACAAATTGGGTTCTTATGTAAAGTGCGAAACTCGTGTAGGATTTAGGATTTAGAAATTAGGAATTTGAGGGTACCTTTCGTACCTCTGTGACTTATCAAGGAGTACAAGAATTACCAACACACGGAGGATTTGGTTTAACTGTCAGCGTCCGTTTATCATATTCGCCGGGTTCATACCATTTGCCGTCTTTGTCTAAATCAGCTACTGCTAAAATCAAATATGTACCCGCGTTTGGTAATAAATGCTTTGTTGAACAACCATTACCGGAAACCGTACATGCCTGCCAATCCCATCCGCTAGTCCGAATGACCACCCAGACGGGAATTCCATTGCAGTTTCTTAAATTATCAACGTAGGTGACCACGTACTTTTGGTACCCCGACCCCGTCAAACTGACGGACATAATCTTCAGAGGACCCATACAGGTTCCTGGCATAGGGCTAGGTATTGGCGAAGGCGTGGGTGGCGGCGAAGGTGGCTGGATTGGGGTCGGTGTCGGGGTCGGACATGTTGGAGTTCTAAAATCGGGCCCAGGAACCATTGTCATGCCGTTGAAAACGCGCCATTTATAAGATCTACCAAAGGCAGGCACAAAACCGTCATTCATGGGACTGGAAGTATTCCATACCGACATAATTCTGTCCGTAGTAATCTGAAATCTGTTTGTAGAATGCGAAGTTTGCCAATTGTTATCAGTCACGTCTAATCTCCAATTAGCTCTTACGGCTGGTTTCCAGGAAAAAATGACCGTTCGTGGAAGAAAAGATCCTGAACAACCCATATCAAGATTCACCTTTAAATCATAAGGATAAAGCAAAGGCGATGGTATCGGAGTGGATGTAGGGGGTGGAACGGGAGAAGGTGGTGGACTAGAGCAGGTTCTTCCGTTTTGAGCTGTCACTATTAAAACATCTCTTATGTCAATTACACTATCGTGATTTAGATCATAGTGGTCTACATATCGGCCATCGCCCTTTTCGCTAAAAACGTATCCCATAACTATTTTCGCATCTGCTTCACCGACTACCCCGTCCCCGTTAAAGTCATAGCAGGGCGCTGGAACGCTCTCTGAAAGAACGTTACCGCCTTGAATATTCCCCTCACTCACTAGTTCCAAAGGCGGCTCGGGTGGATGCTGTGATTGAGCGCTGTGTTGCAGCCTTAATTTTTCAAAATTTGCCGTGTTTACAAAAATGGCCAGAGTCAAAACCACAAATAAAGTCACTGCAACAGAAGAAATTTGCGAAGGCGTAAGAACGGAAAATTTTGTATTTGCCGACTCTTTTAATCGCTGGATAAACTGATTCATAACCCTTAATTTAACATTAGAACACTAAAGAGCCAACTGTCAATCATGGTTCTTACGCTTAAACTACGAAGTTAATCAAGCGGTTGTGAACAAAAATTGTCCTCTTAGGTTTAACCTTGCCCAAATATTTTGTCACTTTTGATGATTCGAGTGCCAGTTTTTGAGCTTGTTCTTGATCTATCCCTCGTTCAACAGCAATTTTATCCCGGACCCTTCCATTGACTTGAATCACTAGCACTATCTCATTGGCTTCTGCCAACTTCGGATCATATTTTGGCCAAAGCTGAAGGTGAATGGAATCAAGGGTATCACGGGTATCACAAGCTTTAGGATTCTCTGAACCTTTGGTACTCGTGGTACTCTGACCACTCGTGGTACCCTTTACTCGTTGCCACAATTCCTCCGCTATGTGCGGAGCGAACGGAGCAAGAATTAACAAAAACTTTTCTGCATCGCTGCGGGAAAGTCCCTTAGAACTATCCTGCCAAGCGTTCACAAACTCCATCATGGCAGCCACCGCTGTATTGAACTTCGTTACTTCGATGTCTTCACTCACCTTTTCAATCGTCTTCTCCAATTTGCCAATTAACTCAGAATCGCTTCCGGTACCAACCCTATTTAGGACTAGCCGCCACACCTTTCTGAGAAATCTGCTGCAGCCTTCAACGCCTTCCTGACTCCAGGCGATTGTCCTGTCAAATGGACCCATAAACATTTCGTATACCCTCAGGGTATCGGCGCCATATTTTTCGACAATTTCTTCCGGATTAACCACATTGCCAAATGATTTACTCATCTTCCGGCTGTCAGCCCCAAGTACAATTCCATGAGCCCGACGTTTGGCGTACGGCTCGCTTGTTGGCACAACACCGGCATCATAAAGGAATTTATAGACAAATCGCGAGTACAAAAGATGGAGAGTAGTGTGTTCAAACCCTCCTTGGTATAGATCAACAGGCATCCAATAGTCCATTTTCTTCCGGGCAGCCAGCGCCTTACTATTCTCAGGATCCAAATAGCGCAAGAAATACCAATTAGAACCTGCCCAGTTAGGCATAGTATCCGTTTCCCTGCGGGCTTTTCCTTTACAATTCGGGCAGGAAACATTAACCCAGTTTTTCGCAAGCGCCAATGGAGATTCGCCGGTACCCGTTGGCTCATATTTTGCAAGATACGGCAACTCAACAGGCAAATCCTCCTGGGGCACCGGCACTATAGCGTACTCTTGAGAATTGATTATTCTAAAATCCCTTCCTTCTACACTTTTAACTTTTAACTTTTCACTTTTCACTTCCCAACATTTACGGCAGTAAATGATGGGTATCGGTTCTCCCCAATAATGCTGCCTACTAAAGACCCAATCTCGTAAATGATAAGTTGTAACTCGCTCGCCCCAACCCTTTTTCTCAAGGTGATCCATAATCACTTTTGTTGCCTCGTGAATTCCCAGTCCATTCAAAAACTCGGAATTTATCATTGTTCCCTCCGCTTCTTGAACCTGCTCAATCCTTGTAATTGACGATCGATCTTTGTCCGATCCAACTACCACTCGCACAACAGGCAATTTAAACTGTTTCGCAAATTCGAAATCGCGCTTGTCGTGGCCGGGTACCCCCACAACTGCGCCAGTGCCTACATGCCCGAGTACAAAATCGCTAATCCAGACAGGAAGCCTATTTCCGTTTAGTTGATTTATTGCGTAAAATCCAGTAAAAACACCGGTTTTCTTCCTGCCCTCTGCAATCCTCTCAATCTCGGACTTGTTAGTGGCTCTCTCGACATACTTTCGTATTTGCTCTTTTGTGGAATTTGGAATTCCCGACCTCGTCTCGACTCGGTCGAGGACGGGTTGGAATTTGGAGTTTGAAAGCTTCTTGACGAAAGGGTGTTCCGGTCCGACAACTATAAATGTGGCACCAAAGTTTGTGTCTGGCCTTGTCGTAAAACACACGATCTTTTCTACAACTCCCTCAACCTCATAGGAAATATCGATCCCTTCTTTTCTACCTATCCAGTTAATCTGCTGCTGAGAAATCATTTGAGGGTAATCGACAGTTGCCAAATCCGCCAGTAGTCTATCGGCATATTTGGTAATACGCAAAAGCCACTGTTTTTGCATACGTTTTTCCGTTTTTGTTCCACAACGCTCATGCGTCCCGTCTGCCAAAACTTCTTCATCCGCCAAATTAGTTTTGCAACTTCTACACCAGTTCACTGGCACATCATCCTGATATGCCAAACCCTTTTTGAAAAACTGAAGAAAAATCCATTGAGTCCATCTGTAATATTTTGAATCGGTTGTATCTATTTCTCTGCTCCAATCAAAGGAGAGACCCAGAGACTTAATTTGAGCCTTAAATTTCTTGATGTTTTCGGGAACTATTTTTGAGGGATGCACACCCATTTTGAGGGCATAATTCTCTGCCGGAAGCCCAAAAGCATCCCAGCCAATAGGATAAAGCACATTGTAGCCTTGCATCCGCTTCTTACGAGCGTAGGCATCCATTGCCGACCACGAGCGGATATGCCCAACATGCAAACCAGCACCGGAAGGATACGGGAATTCAATTAGGGTGTAAAACTTTGGCTTCCTAGAGAAATCCACTGCCTGCCAAAAACCCTCTTGTTCCCAAAGTTTTTGCCATTTAGATTCAATAATGTCCGGGTTGTAAGCCTGTTTACCCCTCGAAGCTCCACTCTGTGTAGCGGAGTGGGGCCATTTAGACTCGATTTTTTTTGGTTCGTATTTGTCAAGATTTTTGGACATACTATGCCAATTGTACAATTTTTAAATTTCCAATATCAAAACAAAAACTCAGACTTCTCACTTTGTTCGAAGAATAACAAGGTTTTCAACAGACCATCGTTTGTAGAAATGCTGAAATATATTGATATATTTAGTTATATAAAACTAGTATATAGATATATATTTCTAAACTATTTCAGTACCTAAAATACCGAGTGAAAATGTCTTCATTTGAGGAAACTCTGTGTGAAATACTCCTTTCAAAAACTATCTTAACTATATCAAATTAATACAATTTCAACATCTTTAAACCTGTTTTAAGATCCCGCTCCAATAGTACACCCCTGGGGTGTGCTGAGGAAAAAACTATGCGCACCCCAGGGGTGTACAAGACTGCGAGGTTTGCTTGGAGTCTTCTTCTTCATACTATAGTACAAATATCCGCGAGTTCGCCGTTGCAGTAATCTTTTCGATCGCACTTTATTACTAGCACACACAAATGTTCAGGCGCTAAATGCAATAAATGTAACACTTTAATTATTTACCCCTCTTATCATAAATAATATTATCAAACATCACCTTTCTATATCAAAAGCTGGCAGTTTTCCGAGAAAGTATCGGTGGTACTCTGTTCAGGATAAAAAGACTTATTACTAATATCCTAGTTCCTTTTATCCTAATTCTCCTGGATGACTTATCACTCTTGTCTTCTTATCCTAGTTCTTAACCTGAAAGGAAATCTCTACCATTAACTCTAAAACGAAATGGGCATGACTAACGCTTGACTCCCTATTAGTTAATTGTCATTAGTTAATTCTTGCTAGTCCACCCTTTATCCTTCATCCTTACTACTTCATCCTTAATCCTTGTCACTTGTTTTCCCATACCCTATAAATAATTTTCCCGGAAAATAATAAGCAAGTTAGAAGGCCTTAAGAATTACCTAAATTCTGATAAATTATAGACAACCTGATATTTAATAGACTGTTTTATTAACCCTATTTTCCTCTACTAAATTCTAGCAACGAAACTGGATCAAATGCCAATTGTAAATCGTTGATATTTTCTGATATTTTTTGTTAACTACCTTTGCACAAACCTGTAACAAATACGAATTTTCGCGAATACTTTTTCTGCTGATTTTATTCGGATACATTCGGATGTTTAGGATTATCAATGTTAAGCAATTAAAACATACTAATTTATCCAAATATCATTAAAACAACTTGCCTATTCGCATTAATTCGAATTCTACCAGTGGACCAGAGCGGACTCGAACCGCTTACCTCTGCAATGCGAATGCAGTGTTCTACCTGGTGAACTACTGGCCCCTCTTTTAGCGTCTAGTAAATTAGTGTTCAGCGTCTAGTTAAAAAAATAACTGAACGCTAGACGCTAATCACTAAACGCTGATGTTAAGTGGACCGGAGGAGATTCGAACTCCCAACCCCCTCCATGCCATGGAGGTGCGCTACCGTTGCGCCACCGGCCCAACTTTCGCTTATGATCTGTTAAGTACAGAAATACTACCAAAGATAGGTCAACGAAGCAAATTAATAAGCCAAATTCGCTAATATAGGCTATTGGAACATGCTAAATTGACTAAATTATATGCTTGTCATTCGAGCTTAGAGTCTGCCAATTTCTTGAGGCTAATTTACATCTAAAATTTTTTCTAAATTTCTTCTCTATCGACTTTTTCTAATTTTAATATTACTTTAAAATATCTTATTAGCACTTAAAATAATAATTTGTTATTTAATAGGTTTAAAGGATATTAAATATCATTCTAATATAACTATCTTGCGCAAATTTTTAATCCACAACTTTTTGTTTTTTAAAAATCCTCCTTTTAATCTCGCTAATTAGATCGTAAAGTCCTTGACCGTTAAAAGCACTGATAGGAAAAATCCGCCTGTGGTGTTTTGCAAAATCTTTGGCAATTTTTTCAGCATCTTCTTTGCTGACTAAATCAATTTTGGAAAGCACAACGATTTCTTTCTTTTTACCTAAGGATTGGGAATATTCTTTTAACTCTTTTCGAATAACTTGATAGTTAAACCAACATTTATCAACAGCAGTCGCGTCAATAAGATGAACTAGAAGCCGCGTCCTTTCAATATGTCTCAGAAATAAATCTCCAAGCCCCCTGCCTTCGCTTGCACCCTCAATTAAACCGGGAATGTCGGCGAGAATCAGTGTATCCGTGTGTTGGTAATTCGGCAAATCAGATTTCTGACACACCGATCCACTGATCCACTGAGCAACCGATAGTACTCCCAAATTCGGCTCAAGAGTAGTAAACGGATACGGGGCAATCGCCGGCCTCGCTGCTGTTAATTTCCCAAGTAGCGTCGACTTGCCGGCGTTTGGAAGACCGATGAGGCCAATATCAGCAATCAGCTTAAGTTCCAAAGTCAAATTTCTTGCTTCGCCAACTTCACCCCTTTCCCCTTTCCTCGGTCTCCGGCCAAATTCATCTCGAAGATGGGCATTGCCTCTACCGCCTTGGCCGCCACGGACGACCAGCACTTGCTGACCGTCCACGACAAGATCAAAAGTCGTCGAGAGTTGATCGGTTACGAGGCCCATTTCGTTTAGCGTCTGTCGTTTTTCGTTTTCTAACATAACCACTTTACCTCTCACGATACGGGCTTCGTTACCGTCTAACTCTTTGCTCACTCCCGGAGCGAGCCGGGATGTAGCTTCGCGCACTCCGGGAGTGTCACCGGCTGACTGATCAACTGTTACAACCGTCCCCACAGGCACTTTAACCACTAAATCCTCTCCTTGTGCACCTCTGCGGCGCTGAGACTCGCCATTTGAACCATCTCTGGCTTTATAATCTTTCACATAACGAAAGGGTTCAAGCGTAGATAAGTCTCCCGTAGCCACAAGATAAACATCGCCTCCCCAACCACCATCACCGCCATCGGCCTTGCCGTACCTCTTGCCCTTAATTCTGGAAAAAGAACCAGTCCCGCTCCCGCCATTTCCGGCCTTAATAGTAATGCGCGCGAAATCAATCATGAAACAAATTATACGTCTTATTGGACCTATTTGTCGTATATGACCTATTTTCCCAGAAGCGAAAGCGGATTCAAAGCGGTACCATCTTTACGGATTTCAATGTGAAGATGAGTTCCGGATGATCGACCTGTTGATCCCATTGCGCCTACTACCTCACCCTTTGATACCTTTTGACCCGGTTTAACGTAAACTGCCGAAAGATGGGCATAAAGAGTTGTATATCCGTTACCGTGGTCAATAATAACCCTGTTTCCGTAACCTGAAGCGTCCGGCCAACCGGCTAAAGTTACAGTTCCTGAATCGGACGCATGAATCGGACCACCGCCAAGATTGGAAATATCAACAGCTGGATGATACCAGGAAAAGTATTGTGAGATGCCACCTGATGCCGGCCAGACAAACCTGGCAGTCCCCAAATCGACAACGGGAATATTTTCCTTCGCCAGATATTGAGTCGGGGCTGGTTTAGCTTTCTCAGGCGGGGCCCCGTCTGGAATAATTAAAGTTTGACCGCTAAGAAGCTGGAAATCGTCACCAATATCATTGAAGGGAAAATCAATAATAGCCTGGGCATTAGCCCGATACTTTTTGGCTACCGAGTAAATAGTGTCTCCGGATTCGACCTTGGCAGCTACGCCCGAAACGGGCAAAATATCAAGTCTTTGGCCTTCTTTTATCTGACTTGCAGCTGTTAGATCATTGGCCCAAAGGACAGTTTCTTCGGATACCCCATGTTCCTGGGCAATGGAAGAAACCGTATCACCGCTTTGCACTTGATATTCGATGACTTTGTCTCTGGGTTTGTCGGATATGACCGTCACTGGAGTAATAGACGATGAAATTACCCCGGCGTTGGCAAGATCACTACTGGTACCGGCGATTAAGGGATTTGCACCAACACCAGGATAAGAACCGGAGATAACCGATGTCGAAGAAAGCACGCCGCCGGTAACTAGAACCGTAAGAGCTAAACCTAAAATTGACGCATGGATAAAAAGAGAAGTATTAGCACCTCTTCTGATAAGCAAAACATCAACTATAACGTTTTTGACTTTTTCGAAATTTAAGCCTATCTTTTGGATTCGGGAGACAATATAAGAGGCAAGAGCTGCCCAAAAAGCAATGAATTCTTTAAAGATCGGATCGTGATCCATCTAATCAGCGTCTAGTATTCTAGCGTCTAGAGACTAGTATAGTTCAATCTGAACGCTAAACGCTAATTTCCTAGACGCTTACTTGATATCTTTGGCTAAAGATTCAAGGAATTCCTTATTACTTGCAGTCTTCGAAAGCCTATCCAGTAGTACCTCAGTCCGCTCATCCGGATTCAAAACTGAAATCATTCGTCTCATGGTAACAATTTTGTGATATTCCTCAGCTGAAAAAAGCAGATCTTCTTGTCTTGTCGAAGATCTCTCAACGTCGATCGCCGGGTAAATTCTTCTCTCCGCGAGCTTTCGTTCCAGATGAAGCTCCATGTTACCCGTGCCCTTGAACTCCTCATATATAAGATCATCCATTCGCGAACCGGTCTCGATTAAAGCCGTACCGAGAATTGTCAGCGATCCGCCTTCCTCGCAATTTCTGGCCGCACCGAAAAACCTTTTCGGCGGATATAGAGCCGCCGGGTCAAATCCACCGGTTAAAGTACGACCTGAAGGTGGTACGGAGAGGTTGTAAGCGCGCGCCAAGCGGGTAATCGAGTCAAGAAGTATAACTACGTCCAGGCCTCTCTCAACCAGTCTTTTAGCACGCTCAAGGGCAATTTCGGCTACTCTGGTCTGATCTTCGGCAGGCTCATCAAAATTAGAAGCAATAACCTCACCCTTAACACTCCTGGAGATATCTGTAACTTCCTCCGGCCGCTCGCCGATAAGGGCTGCCATTAGGTGAACTTTAGGAAAATTCTCCGAGATTCCTCGGGCAATATCCTTCAAAACTGTGGTTTTGCCGGCCTTCGGTGGTGAGACGATCATTCCTCGCTGTCCCATACCGATAGGCGCGATTAGATCAATAACCCTCGTAGTAAGAAGGGTTTTAACTGTTTCCATTTTTAACTTTTGGTTGGGATAAATTGGGGTCAAGTCTTCAAACTTTATTCTCGGCTTTTGCTTTTCGGCATCAACATCGTTGACCTTAACAACCTTCAAAAGGCCAAAATATCTCTCATTTTCTTTTGGCGGCCTGCCTAGACCCTCAACATCATCACCGGGACGCAAGGCAAATCTGCGGATTTGTGATGCTGAAATATAAATGTCACCATCAGACGGCCTGAATTTTGGCCGCAGGAAACCGTGGCCATCTCCAGTAATATCTAAAAAGCCGTTTACCTTTTGCGTTGGCTGGTCCCGCTGATCATAAACTTCTTCCTGATCGCCATTAAAATAACGCCTGGGGCTAGCAGAACTGTATTGGGTACTTGTCCCTTGCGTCCTCAAATCAATAACACTGGAAACCGCATCTTCCTGGCCAGACTTAGGTTCACCGTTTGCCGGAATATCAGCTTGATTATCCTCAGGTTCTTTAACTCTCACAGAAACTTTAGAAGTAGGCATGGTTCGTTACAAAATCCTAAATCCTAATATCTAAATACTAAACAATTTCAAAATTTTAAATTTAAAAAAAATATTTTGATATTCGGATTTTGGTCATTAGAATTTGTTTAGAAATTAGGATTTAGAAATTAGAAATTAAAATTTATCCTTCGCACTTAATCCTTAATCTTTAACTTATTATTCGGGAACATTATATTGTTGGGAGTCCAACAGAAGTACCAGACAAATTGTATATTGTTAAAACCCCGTTGTCAAATTATTGTGCTGGCCGCCTAGATACCGTACAGTTCTCCTTTCTGCTGTTGCATGTAGTTTGTAACATATTCGTTTGGTGTTTGATACTTCAAAGATTGATGGAATCTTTTGTTGTTGTACTTGTAGTTAAAG
>Ga0208245_1000275_pt1 | contig 47157 bp, 52 predicted proteins | sample RifOxyC1_FD_184035 | JGI IMG/M metagenome (GOLD analysis project Ga0208245, IMG submission 184035) | Soil microbial communities from Rifle, Colorado - Rifle Oxygen_injection C1 (SPAdes) | ecosystem: Environmental > Terrestrial > Deep subsurface > Rock core/Sediment | place: Rifle, Colorado... | reverse complement strand
CCGCGATGATTGTCTTCGGCGACGGCGGCGCGAAGCCATCGGAAAAGGCCAAGGAAAGTTCGGAGGACTTGGAGGAAAAAGTTCTTCGAGCCAAGGATCGCGTCAAAGATCTCGCCGAGAAGGTTCGCAACGCAGATCAAGCTCTGCAACTACGAATCCATTCTCTCGATGAGAGTGGCCTAAACGCACATACAAAAGCGTGGCGGCGCGGTCAAGTAAAACAATGGGGGGAAACTCTCGCAGACTACAAAGAGAAGTTGGCGAAAGCGAGAGTTGAGGCCGAGGCAATGGCAGAATAACCAAACAGCCTCGGCAGGCAGAAAACAATGTCGTGCCAAACACGATAAATCGCCCAAAAAGGACTTTTGGGCGATTTTATTTACATTACAGGGGATATAAAACTATCCCGCCCCCGTCGTATTAAAAAGATTTTCCACAAAATCTTTAGCGGTTCCAGATAATGCGAGAATAATTATTCCAATAACAGCGGCTATTAAAGCTCCTTTCGCTATAGTCATTCTTGAGGGATTACCCGTCGCAGTTAAAAACATAATGCCTGCCACGATAAAAGCGATAATCGATAAACTACCCGCCATTAGTCCTAGCTGTTGAGCCAAATTATCAATAAGAGTTGGTAGGTCGTTTGATATCACCGCGAAACAAGATGTCGGAACAAGAATAACTCCCAGTAATACTAAAAATAATATTTTTTTGTTCATATATTTAAATCCTAAAATGGATTTTAATTTATTTCATCTGTATGCCGAAAGATCTTTCTATAAAACCTATTGCTCCTGTTGCTAAAATTATTAAAATAGTGCCCCCTATTGCTGCAAAAAGCCCGGTTTTAGCTGCTCCTAATTTTCCAGGATCTCCCGCCGCCATCAAAAACATAACACCGGCCACAACCCACATAATAACAACTATCCATGTGCCCACAGCCACAACTTGAGTGGCAATTGCTGCGGCCATTGAGTCAATCGTTTGCCCAAATACTGCAATGGGCAAGAGCAAAGCCACAAGTAAAATTGAATGTAGTATTTTTTTATTCATTTTTTAAACACTTTAATTATTAAGCCCCTATTGCTGTTTTGATTAAGTTGGTAATTCCAAAGGCTAAAATTGCAACAATGACTCCAACTACCCCCCAGATAAACGCGCTTTTAGCTTTTGATATTTTATCTGTTTCTCCAAAGGCGGTAAGAAAAATAATGCCCGCTATAACAAACGCAACAACAGCGATAATAGTAAAAACAATCCATGCCGCATTGGCAATACCAAGCCCTATGCTTGAAATGCTTGAACCTGCACCCCCGCCATCAAAACCGCCGTATACTATTGCTAAAGAGGTTGCGGGCAGGGCAGATAAAATGCCGGCAACAAAATATAGGGAGATTTTTTTTGTTTTGCTCATTATCCTTATTACGCGCCTAATGCTCCTCTAACTAATGCGACTATTGTGTATGCTAAAACTCCAACAATAATTCCCGCTACTCCCCACAAAAATGCCTGTCTGGCCTTTGTGACTTTTTCCGGGTCTCCCTGCGAGGTTAAAAATAATATTCCTGCGATAACAAACATAATAACTGCAATTATGGTGAAAATTATCCATAGCTGGTTTACAATTGTTTGCCCCAGCGATGTTAAATTTGGAGAAAAGTTGCTTGGCGCCGAAGAGCCAATTTGGGCCAAAGCTACAACCGGCAAAATTGCGGTTATAACTGCGGCTAACGCGATTTTTTTTGTATTCATTTTTATTTGTATATTTAAGTTTAGATTTTTTAGATTTTGAAGATATAATCGACCTTTTAAAATTATTTTATTTCACAATTTCCAGAATCATAGAAACTATGGCTTCTGCCGATAAAGCAATCACAATACCGCCTATGGCATAAAACAAAGCAGTTTTGCCTTTTTCAATCCTTTGCGGGCTTCCCGCAGAAGTAAGATAAAAAATCCCTGCAACTATAATCATTATGGTTGCCAATCCTCCAATAACCCCGGCTACAACATTGGTTATGCTTTTAATGAGATCCTCCCAAGATTCTGGCCCAAAATTAGTTATTGTTGTTGACGCCGCCAAAGCCGAGCTTGCCGTTGCCAGCAAACCAACAAAAACTATAAAGTAAATTAATCTCTTGTTCATGTTTAGTTTATTATAGCAAAAAATTGGTCAATGGGGGTGTGGATAAGTTTTAATCCTTCAAACAGGCGCCCGAGGCAACCTTATCGTGTTCTTCCGCATCCATTTTCATTATTCTGACTCCCTGTGTTGCCCTGCCCAAAACAGAAATTGATTTCACGCTTGTTCTAATTACTTGGCCGTGCTGGGAAATAACAATTAAGTCTTCTTCTCCCGCAGTGTCTTCCAAAATAAACGAAATAACCACACCGCCTGTTTTTGGCGTTATTTTTGCGGCTTTAATGCCCGAGCCTCCTCTGCCCTGAACTTTGTATTGGGAAATTTCGGTCCGCTTGCCGTATCCGTTTTCCATAACAACAAGTAAATACTTTTTAGTCTTTACCCCGTCATTCGACGGGGCTATCGCATCCATTCCAATAACCTCGTCGCCTTTTTTTAGCCTTATTCCCTTTACTCCCGCCGCCGATCTGCCCATTGGCCTTATGTCTTTTTCTTTAAACCTTATTGCAATGCCGTTTTTGGTTGTTAAAATAATGTCATCTTCACCGGTTGTTTTGGCAACTTTTTTGAGGGCGTCGCTTTTTTCAAGTTTTATGGCAATAATTCCGGATTTTCTGACATTTTCAAACTCTTTTAGCTCGGTTTTTTTAATTCTGCCGTTTTTGGTAACCATTATTAAATATTTGTGGGTTTCTTCCTTTATCGTGGGAATTAAAGACAAAACTTTTTCTTCAGCCGAAATCTCCAAAAAGTTTGCCAAGCCCCTGCCCCTCGCAACCCTGTTGCCTTCGGGAATTTCATAAACCTGCGTTTGGAAAACTTTTCCCGAGTCTGTAAAAAACATTAAATTGTCGTGAGTTGAGGCAAAAAGAAAGTGCTCTACAATATCTTCGTTCATTGTTTTCATTCCCATTATGCCCTTGCCTCCGCGTTTCTGTATTTTATAGGTAGACGGATTGATTCTTTTAATATATCCGCCGGTTGTTAAGGTAACCATTGTTTCTTCAAGCGGGACCAAATCAACTTCGGTAATTTCTCCCAATTTTCCTTTTACAACTTTTGTTTTTCTTTTGTCGCCATATTTTTCTTTCATATCCACAAATTCCTTTTTAACAATGGCCAGCAATTTTTCAGGAGACTTTAAAATAGAGGTTAATTCTTTTATTAGTTTTAAAATTTCTGCAAGCTCGTCTTCTATCTTTTTTCTTTCCAGCCCGGCCAATGTTTGAAGCCTCATTTCCAAAATAGCAATCGCCTGTTTTTCAGAAAGCTTGAATTTTTTAATTAAATTGGCTTTGGCTTCTTCTTTGTCCGCTGATTTTTTAATTACCTTAATTACCTCGTCAATATTTTTTAAGGCAATCATCAAGCCCTCCAAAATGTGGGCGCGGTCTTTTGCTTTTTCTAAATCGAACTGGGTGCGCCTTGTTATCACCTCTTTTCTATGGGCTATAAAATAAGTTAAAACATCAGCCAAAGACAAAACTTCGGGCTGCACAGCATCAACCAAAGCCAGTAAATTCATATGAAAAGTCTTTTGCAGGTTTGTAAACTTGTAAAGCCTGTTTAAAATTCTGTCTGGCTGAAAACCGCGCTTTACGTCAATAACAATTCGCATACCCTCTCTGTCGGACAAATCGCGAATATCTTTTATTCCTTCAACTTTTTTTTCAGAAACAAGCTCGGCCATTTGTTCAACCAAAGTGGATTTTAAAACCTGATAGGGGATTTCGGTAATAACAATTTGCTCGGCTCCGTCTTTTTTCTCAACAACTTCGGCTTTTCCGCGCATTAAAATAGAGCCCTTGCCTTGAGAGTAGGCAGAAATAACTTCTTTTTGGTCGTAAATTATGCCTCCGGTTGGAAAATCAGGACCTTGTATAAATTCAAATAAATCTTCGGTTTCGGTTTTTGGATGGTCTATTAAATGAATCAAAGCGTCCATAACCTCTGTTAAGTTATGAGGCGGAATATTTGTTGCCATTCCAACCGCAATTCCCAGTGTCCCATTAAGCAAAAGTTGTGGCAAAGGGGCGGGTAGGACAACGGGTTCCTGCCGTGTCCCATCATAGTTATCTGTAAATTTAACAGTATTTTTTTCAATATCCTGAAGCATTAATTCTCCAATTTTTGTCAGTTTGCACTCTGTGTACCTCATTGCGGCAGCAGAATCACCATCGATCGATCCCCAATTGCCCTGGCCGTTTATAAGCGGATATCGCATGTTAAAATCTTGCGCCATTCTCACCATAGACTCATAAACAGCCACGTCTCCATGCGGGTGGTATTTTGCCAAAACATCTCCGGTAACAGCGGCCGACTTTCTAAACTTTGCCGAAGCTCCCAAGCCCAATTCATTCATTGCAAACAAAATTTTCCTGTGCACGGGCTTAAATCCGTCTCGCACATCTGGAAGCGCGCGCGCAACAATAACCGACATTGCATAATCAATGTATGATTCTTTAAGCTCTGTTACAATTTCCCTTTGGTTGACATTGCCCCTAACACTGTCTGTTGGCTTTCCGTCTTCTTGGGCTTTAGGTTTTGCTTTTTTGTCTTCTTTTTCGTTTTTATCTTCTGCCATTTTTTATTTTATAGTTTCACTTATATCAAACGACGGGAGATTCGGCGCTTTAAATTGCGAAATTTTGTTTATTGCCGAATTAATCCAAAAATATGCCATTATTAATCCCAAAATAGCCACAATTGTCCATAGGACAATTTTTTTGTTTGTATCGGATAAATTTTGAAGTTTTGCAATAAACTCTTTAAAATTCATATGTTACGGCTGTAAAACAATTATTTCTGTTGTGCCTTCTTTTGGCAAAGCGCTTTGTTTTATTGTTAATTTATCAACAGGAGCAATTTCATCCTTTTTGCCCATTGTTTTTAAAAACTTTGAGACTTCGTCCAGTTTAAATTTTAGCTTTGGCAAAGCATAATGCATGGGAATTACAATTTTTGGCTCAATTTGAGAAATTATTTTTTGCGCCGAGGTTGAGTCAATGGTGTATTCTCCGCCAACCGGAATCATTAAAACATCAACAGAGTCTATTTTTTCAAGCTGTTCATCTTTTAATTGCTTTTGTCCTAAGTCTCCCAAATGGCAAAATCTCATATCTTCCGCTTCAATAATATAAATTGTATTTTGGCCTTTTTCTTTGCCCTCTTTGTCGTCGTGAAAAGAGGGAATTCCTTGTATAAAAACACCTTTAACTTCATATTCGCCGGGTCCTTGCACTAAAAAAGGCGTTCCTTTCACGTCTTTAACATTATTGTGGTCTTTGTGGTTATGGGTAACCAGTAAAATATCAGCTGAAAGATTGGGGAGTTTTAATCCCGTCGCTTCTTCAGAAAACGGATCAATAACAATATTGGCTTCGTGATCCCTTGAATTTGAAACTGAAATTTGAAAGCAGGATTGCCCTGCCCAGTAAATCTTTGCCATAATTATTAGTATATTTTATTATTTTACTACATATAAATTTAAATTTCAATAGCCGGTATGGCACATTATAAACAAAAAAAAGCCAATGACAAGCACTGGCCTATGCGGGCGCAAGACGGCGTTCTGTTTGAGGGGATTGTCCCTCAAGCCACTTTTTCGCGTCTTGGTACGCTTTTTCGGCGTTTGGGGTCAGAACGGTTGTTGTCGGGAGGTTCCCCATGGCCAGTTTTGAGAGTTTCTTCTCTTCGCAAAGGGCGTTGCCGATGTTGTTCAGGTGCGAAAGATAGTCGCGCATGAAGCCGTCGCGATTTGGGGAGATTTCTAATAGCACTGACGCGGTTTTCCAAAGGTTCAAAGTGTCTGCTACCGTGGACATGTTTCGTTCCTATTCCTATGTGGTGAAAGTAAAGAGCCAGGATAACTAATAGAAATATTAACAATTATTTTGATTTGTGTCAAGCTATTGCATAAATTAAAATATCGTGTATAGTATATTTATTAGTAACTAATACTGCTGGACGGCAGCAGAGGCCCCAAAAAATGGGGAGGGAAAAATAAACCGTTATTTTTTTATGGCTATGGAAAAGAATATAATTAAAAAAATTGTTGACCCAAGCACTCAACTTTCAATTGGTTCAACAATAGAAGGAAAAGTTGTTGCAAGAGACCGTTCGTCTCTTTATATTGATTTGGGAATAAATGGCACAGGAATAATTTTTGGCAGGGAATTTTATGCCGCCAAAAACATTATTAAAACCCTTCAGCCAGGAGATAAAGTTTTTGCCAAGATAGTTGAATTGGAAAACGATGAAGGTTATAAAGAGCTGTCTCTAAAAGACGCCACAAAAGAGATTAGCTGGCAGAGATTGAAAGAAATGAGGGACAGCGGAGAGATTATAAACGTTAAAATAACAGGAGTAAACAAGGGCGGGCTTTTGGCCTCTCTTGAAGGGGTGCAGGCTTTTTTACCTGTTTCACAATTGGCTCCCGAAAACTATCCAAGAGTGGCAGATGCCGACAAGCAGAAAATTTTAAAAGAGCTTCAAAAATTTATCGGTAAGACAATGGAGGTAAAGGTTTTGGATTTGCTGGCTTCTGAAAATAAATTGATTTTATCTGAAAAAGCAAAGAGCGAGGAAAAAATGAAAGAAATTTTGAAAGATTTTAAAAAGGGCGACACAGTTGAGGGAGAAATTACAGGAATTGCTGACTTTGGAGCCTTTATAAAGTTTGGCGAAATTGAGGGCTTGATCCATATTTCCGAGCTTGACTGGCAATTGGTTGAAAATCCGGCTGAAGTTGTAAAAGTTGGCGAGATTGTGAAAGTTAAAATTATAGACATAAACAACAACCAAGTATTTTTGTCTCTAAAGGCCTTAAAGGAAAATCCCTGGGAAAAAATTGAAAAAGAATTTAAAAAAGGCGACGTGATAAAAGGCAAAGTTACAAAATTTTCAGCATTTGGGGCTTTTGTGGAAATAGCTCCAAAGATAAGAGGTCTCTGCCACATTTCTGAATTTGCTTCAAAAGAGGAAATGGAAAAATTACTGGAACTCGAAAAAGAATATGACTTCCAAGTTTTACTTATTGAACCTAAGGAGCACAGAATGAGCTTGAAATTAGTCGCGAAATAAAAATCCAAAAAAGATAGACGCCCGACGTTTATCTTTTTTGTTGCAAAATAAAAGCTCTATTTGCATAGAGCTTTTGGTCTGCCTTTCTGTCAGACCTCTGTGTCCTTCCGGACCTTGTTAAAACATAGAACTATTCCCAGGTGCGACGCTCCAACCTGAAGTTGGTGATGGCACGTGGGCCGTCTTCGCCTTTGGTACCAAACACCTCCTTTTTGTCGAAGCGGACAACGTCGCCACGCTGCGGAGTGTAGCTCGAATCCTTTTGGAACTGGCCGAGAACCACGACCGCCTCGCGTTGCCCGGCGAGCCAGGCATAGCCGAACCTCCGTCCTGTACCAGCGAACATGCTGGACCACTGGACCACGGCCTCGTTGTCTGTGGCGGCCTTGGGAAGCGGCGGATCCAGATCCGTGGGCTTGCCTGCCCACTCTTGGATATTGGCGTCCCGCAGGAGCCGTCTGACCTCCGGATGCTTGAAAATTGGCATCCACGTCACAAAGGGTCCGTACTTCGGAGACAGTGGCTTCACTACGAAGCTCCCGTTCTGCGAGAAAATTTGCCCCTTGTACCGGTGTTCTCCGCACAACAGCCAAGTATGGCCATTGTCGGGAGTAATGACGCCGATCTGGTAATTGGCAAACTTCCCAGTCAGCTTACCGGCGACGGACTCAAAGACGTACACGCTGGCGCAGTTCGGGCGTTCTTTGTGCCACTCGGTGTGAACGAACTGCAACACTTTGTTGCGGTCGTAGACCTTCTTGACGGCAATCTTCATGATTACCGAGAAGTCCGCTCCATCGTGGCCACCGAGCCGGGTTACGTTGGCGGGATTGTACCCGCCGATTTCTTCGCCCGTGTTTTTGACCGTGATCACAATCTGCGAACCCTTCGGTTTGCCGATTACGAGGCAGAACCCTTCCGGAATTCCTTCAACCTTAATCCGGCCGGTGGACTGGTCAACTTCGAGGTATTCGTCAGGGCGAGCTGCGGTCGTCACTGCGCCACACATTCCATACAGAAAGCTACGAATTGTGTTCATTGTGTTCATGGAACACTCCTTCGGGGTAACAGGAACTTGGTTTGTAAATGTGCCTCCCGGCACATATTTATCCTGAGCTGTGTCGAAGGACAAATATGTGCCGGGAAAAATATCTTAACTTGTTTGTCTCGGCAATTCTTGCGAAAGCGATTCTTTCAATATATTTTTTATTGTTTCAAGAGGTATTGTTGTTGGTAAAATTCCTTTTGGGCTGGCTCCACCATTCAAAACCGAATTTGTGGCGTTGTCGTAATACCATTCGGAAATTTCGGGCAGTTTTCCATGGGACATTAAGTCAAAGGTTGAATATTTTGTTTTAATATCTTTTAATTCACATTCCGCACTTCTTAAATAAGCGGCAGTCCACCTTAAATCAACTTTTTTAAAAGGTTTGGTAAGAATATTTACAAAGCCAGAACTTTTTTTCTGACAAACCACATCTGCTTTTAACCCTATGGATGATTTTATCCATCCTGCCATGCTTAAATTATCGGATTCCAAAACAACAACTTTCAAATTTTTTCCGGATTGTTTTATTTCAAAAACCTCAGCTTGTCCATTATTTAATTTTTTTTCAAACTCCTGCGGGAGCTCTTCAACTCTTCTTTTTTCCTCTGTTAAATGAGCTTCAAGCAAAGGCAAAATACTTTCTATCACGATTTTAGGATTTTCCACGGTTTTATTTAAAGATGCAATTAACCCAGTATACCCAAATGCTTTATCGAGCGGGTCGTTGGAGAGTGTCCCCAAGCCATGCTTATCGTCCCTTTCGGCATAAGCTAAAAGTTTTGCTATAGTTGGGTTTGTAGAAATTTCTAAATTTTCAGCTATCAACTGCGCCAAGTTTTTCCCAGTGTTATGATGGTCAAATTTTCCGCCTCCAACGTCCAAAAGCAAAACTCCTTTTTCTTCTAAAGAAAGGGAAGTGTCACCAACAGGCAATTCCTGCCAAATTTCAACAAGAGCATCTTTTACTCCGGAATATAATTTCTGGCCAAATTTTATCAAAAGGAAAATTCCCACAATCACGTCTGCGTGCGGTCTGGTCGGAATAATAATTTTTTGGCATTTATCCACCATATATTAATTATATCATAATAAAGGGTGTATGTCAATAGATTTGACAAAACGTAATATTCGTAATATAATGAAAAATTCTTTGACAATATACCACTTTTTACCGGAGCCTCCACATGGTGAGTATAAGACTTTGGGTGCTTGGAGGAAACGATGGCGAGATGGAAGCCATTAAGGAGCTTCTGGATGTAGCTCTTGAGCGATATGTCCAACCCCAAATGAATTGGGGCGACCATCGCTACAGCGCGAAGGATTTGGGTTTAGTTGCAAGAAGCGATTTGCACAAGTCTATTGTGTTTGTTGAATGTCGGCCAGCAGGGTATTTTCAGAACGTGGATTTGCATGTTATCGACCATCACGGTGATCGATCAAGTGAACCGCCTTCAGTGTCGCAGGTTTTAGGGATGCTGGAGAGTTTGGGTTTGCGCATTAATGAAGCCAAGCGGCGGTGGCTGGAACTCGTAGGTGCCAACGATTGCGGAGCCTATAGTAGCATGGAAAGTATTGGCGCCACGCCCGAAGAAATGAGACGTGTTCGTGCTTATACCCGTAAAGCCCAAGGCATTACCGCCGAGCATGAAGCTACAGCAAGGATTGCTCTTGATTTGGCGCAGATGTGTGGCAGAGTCCTCGTAGTGCAACTGCCGAACGTAAGCGTAAAAAACGTTTGCGTTATAGACCAGCTTTATGAGGATGGACGCAAAGGTCAAGAATACATGATTGTTGGCCCGGGCAACTTCCATCTTTCTGGCGACGGAGAAGTTTGCGCCAGGCTTAAGGAGAAGTTCGGCGGATGGACTGGCGGTGTGGGGTTGGGCAAAAAGGGAGATAAAAAGGCCTTTTGGGGTTGCAACGGCGCGGTCTCAAAGACAGAAGAAATCTTGGCGGAAATTAATCGCTGAATTCAACCGCCTGCGAAACACGCGCACATGCGATCGCAAGCGGTCTTTTTTTATTTATATTAATTGATTTTGCAAAGAAAATATGATAAACTTTAAATATCTTTAAAGCGTAAAACATATATGAATCCACTTTTTAAAAATTTTGTATTTGTGATTTTAATCCTTCTGGTTGTGGGGGGAATTTTTAGTTTGCTTTATTATCCGGCTTCTGCCCCGACCGAAACATCCACAACACAACTTGTGGGTGATATAAATCAGGGCAAAGTTAAAAAAATAACGGTTTCGGGAGATACTCTGGACATAGTTTATAATAACGACAAGACAGCGGTTTCTATGAAAGAAACCGGAACAAGCGTTGCTGATTTGCTGAACAATTTGGGAGTTAACAAAGAGGCGTTGCAAAAAGTGCAAATTGACGTTAAGGCCGCAAAAGAAGATTTGTGGAGCTGGCTGACGCCAATTTTAATTTTTGGAATTTTACCCTTGGTTGTTTTTGGATTTTTCTTTTGGACCATGATAAGGCAGGCAAAGTCGGGAGCGGTGCAGGTTTTTGATTTTACAAAAGCCAAGGCAAGAATTTTTGGGGCAGAAGGACACGGAAAAGAAAAAATTACTTTTAAGGACGTAGCAGGGTTAAAAGAAGCAAAAGAAGAACTTGTTGAAATTGTGGATTTTTTAAAGTTCCCAAAAAAATATTTGGCAATGGGAGCTAAAATTCCAAGAGGAGTTTTGCTGGTGGGAAGTGCCGGAGTTGGAAAAACTTTGCTGGCAAGAGCGGTTGCAGGAGAGGCAAACGTGCCGTTTTTGTCGGTTTCGGGCTCTGAATTTGTGGAAATGTTTGTGGGAGTGGGGTCAGCCCGCGTGCGCGACTTGTTTCAAACTGCAAAAAAATCTTCACCGTCAATAATTTTTATTGATGAGTTGGATGCCATTGGACGCCACAGAGGAGCGGGAATTGGCGGAGGACACGACGAAAGAGAGCAGACTCTAAACCAAATTTTGGTTGAAATGGATGGCTTTGAAAAAGAAACAGGTGTAATTATTTTGGCGGCCACAAACAGACCCGATATTTTGGACCCTGCTTTGTTACGGCCCGGACGTTTTGACAGAAAAATTATTTTAGACCCGCCCGATGTCCACGACAGAGAGGCAATTTTGGCAATTCACTCAAAAGACAAGCCTTTGGCAAAAGATGTTAATTTTAAAGAAGTTGCTGAAAGGACTCCCGGGTTTTCTGGAGCAGACTTGGCAAATGTGGCAAACGAAGCGGCTTTGCTAACCGCCAGACAAAACAAAACCCAAGTTGACCAAAAAGAATTTTTGGATGCAATTGAGAAGGTTTTGCTGGGGCCCGAAAGAAGAAGCCATCTTTTGTCTAAAAAAGAAAAAGAAATTGCTGCTTTCCACGAGGCGGGGCACGCTTTGGTTTCCACATTTTCTCCAAATACTGAGCCCGTAAGAAAAATTTCTATTATTGCCCGCGGAATGGCGGCAGGCTACACTTTGCAGGTGCCGAGCGAAGAGAAAAAAATGAAAACAAAAACAGGATTTATTTCTGAAATTGCAACCTTGCTTGGCGGGTGCACGGCTGAAAAAATAAAATTTGGGGAAATGACAACAGGAGCTTCAAATGATTTGGCAAGGGCTTCCGAGCTTGCGAGAAGGCTGGTAAAAGAGTTTGGAATGTCTTCTTTGGGCCTGATTGCTTTTGGCGAAAAAAACGAGATGGTATTTTTGGGAAAAGAAATTTCCGAACAAAGAAATTATTCTGAAAAAATTGCCGAAAGAATTGACGAAGAGGTGGACATGATAATTAAAGAAGCCCAAAAACAAGCCGAGCAAATTTTGATAAAAAAGAAAGATTTGCTGGACAAAGTGGCCAAAACTTTGGTAGAAAAGGAAATAATAGAAAGGGAAGAGTTTGAAAAGATTATTAAAGGTGGCAACGGCAAAAAAGCATAATTATTCCGTCATTGCGAGGAGCCCGCAGGCGACGTGGCAATCTAGAATATGTGTACAAAACCCATGGATTGCTTCGTTGCTCGCTTATGCTCGCGCCTCGCAATGACGAGATAGTGGGGCGTGTAGCTCAGTTGGTAGAGCGGTCGTCTTATACACGACTGGTCCCAGGTTCGAGTCCTGGCACGCCCACAAAGCTGAAAATTAAAATACGCGCGATTAGCTCATTTGGCTAGAGCGCCTCGTTGACGTCGAGGAGGTGGCAGGTCCGAATCCTGCATCGCGCACTATGATTGATATTTCAGAAAGAATATTTGATATGAAAACGGATATATTTCCTCTGGATAGAATGATATCTTTAGAGACAGTATATAGTACTTTTCTGGAATATATAATCAAAGAAAAAGATTCAAGTATTTTTTTCAGACATAGAAAATATCAAAGACTTAGAGAGGGATACTTTTCTTTATTTGTTGCAATATCGCTGGATAGATCTACGGGCAAAAAGCACTACTTATTATTTCCAAGCGAACCCGACAATGATGTAAATTTTATGTTTTGGACCGGCACTTGCAACGCACAGGCCGAAAGATTTAGTGGTTATGCGTTTGATGTAAAAGAATTTACTGATTTTTCTAAATCGTTCAAAGATTTTATTTCCCAAAAAATTATACCCAAAATAAGTATCTATAATTTAATTATTGGAACTTACAAAAATATATATGGAAACGATATAAAAATCCTTATTGATCATTTGCAGAAAAAAGAAACCGAGGCGAAAATTTGGTTAGTGGGTAGCCCCACGGAAAACAAAAATTATACTATTGGTAAAGTAACGATATTGAGCAAAGATGGCATTGTTTCTGATGAAGAGATTGATTTAAACAAAGAGATAGACAAAAATAGCAAAGGTATTATCTATCACGATATAATAAGATTCAAAAAACAATAAATGGATTTAAAAATAATTTGCGTTTCACGAGCTTAATAAAATGAATTATATTGGCGTGATTATTGAAGAAAGTTTGGAAAATAAAGATGTCTTGCAAAAGGTAAAAATTTTGAGTAAAAAAGTTGAGAAGGTTACCGAAAGACACAAAACTCCATGGTTAAAACAATGGACGTTTGATAGCATTGAAGTCGGCGCGGAAAGGGCCGCCAAGGTTTCAAAAGAACTGAGCGAAAGTTTGGAATCTGCGCATAATTGGTACGCTGATTTTAAAAATGATGATTTACACTTTATCATTTTCCGCAACAAAGTTTTTAGAATAGACAGGGGAAATAAAAAGCAATACAGCGAGGCAAAGAATTATGGTATCAAGCTGGGAATCCCGGAATATCAAGTTGATTTTCATCCAGATATAAAAGAATGGAAAAGATAAAAATAATTTATGAGGATAAAGATTTGCTGGTGGTTGATAAACCGGCTGGAGTGGTGGTTTTTCCGGAAGGAGAGGCTTTAAAAAGTGAAGAAAAAACACTAATAAACTATTTAACAGAGCAAAAACCTGAGTTAAAAAGCGTGGGAGAGGCACCAAGGTACGGAATTGTGCATAGATTGGACAAAGACACTTCGGGCATATTATTGGTGGCAAAAAGCCCTGAGGGCTTGATTTTTTTCCAAAAATGTTTTAAGAATAGAGAGGTAGAAAAGAAATATGTTTGCTTAGTTGAGGGGGTGGTAAAGGATGAAAAAGGCGAGATTAAAAATTTGATTGCCAGGGCAAAAGGAGACCCGAGAAAGCAAAAAGTTTATTCTCCGGTAAATGCCCCAAAATCCGCCAGAGAGGCTGTGACAGAATATAAAGTTTTGACCCGATATAAAGATTACACATTATTGGAAGTGCAAATAAAAACAGGAAGACGCCACCAAATACGGTGTCATTTTTCTTATTTAAAACATCCGATCGCGGGAGATAAGTTATATTCTTTTAAAAATTCACCGATTCCAAAAGGCCTGACAAGGCAATTTCTTCATTCTTCATACTTAAAAATCCAATTAGTGAGCGGAGGAAAAAAAGAATTAAAATCAGAACTGCCGGAGGAATTAAGTAAAATAATTAAAAATTTAAAATTTTAAATTTAAAATTTACGGATATGACAACATTATTAGAAAAATTTAATAAAGAGCAGGAAAAAAAGTTGCCTGATTTAAGGCCTGGCGATACAATTAAAGTACACCAGAAAATCAAAGAAGGGGACCCTTCGACGGGCTCAGGGCAAGTCAAAGAAAGAATTCAGATTTTTGAGGGCGTGGTTTTGGCTAAAAAACACGGCAAAGGAATTTCAGCCACAATAACCGTCAGAAAGGTTGTTGACGGCGTTGGTGTTGAAAGAGTTTACCCTATACACTCAACAGCCATAGAAAAATTTGAAGTTATAAAACACGGAAAAGTAAGACGCGCAAAACTTTATTATTTGAGAACAGCCAAAGGTAAAAAAGCCAGACTGAAAAATAAGGAATTTGCGGATGTTATTACAGATGAACCAAAGGAAGTTGCCGCCTCAGAAGAGGCGAGCCTCGCCCCGGAGGGGCGGGAAGAAACCCCTGTTGCAGAAACAGAGAAACCAGCTGAGGATTCTAAAAATTAGAGATCGGGCGGGCGCGGGTGGTGAAATGGCAGACACGCCAGCCTAAGGAGCTGGTGCCGCAAGGCATGCAGGTTCGACTCCTGTCCCGCGCACCAGATTGGACGCTTAGCTCAGCTGGTAGAGCATCTCATTTACACTGAGAGGGTCACAGGTTCGAGTCCTGTAGCGTCCACATTTTAGCAGAAATGTGCCCCGAGCAAGGCCGAAGGGCATTCAGATAAGTTTAGCCGAGGTAGCTCAGTGGTAGAGCACTGCTCTGAAAAAGCAGTGGTCGAAGGTCCGATTCCTTTCCTCGGCACAAAGAAAAAATCCCGCTTCTGCGGGATTTTTTAATTTATGCTGTTTTTATGCCGATTTTTCCGCTACCCGGCTCGTTTTTGGGAATTTTTATTGTTAAAACCCCTTTATCCATTTGGGCGTCTGCTTTATCAATATCAATGTTTTCGGGCAGAACAATTTTTCTGGAAAAAGGCCCCCAATAGCACTCTTGATAAAAATATCTTTTTTCGGCTGTTGGATGCGGGTCGCACCTGTTGCCTTTTATCACCATCATATCTTTTTCCAAGGATATGTCTATATCTTTTATTTGGACCCCCGCAATTGCGGCCGAAACTACAAAATTTTCTCCGGTTTCAAAAACATCTATAACAAGTTCTCCGTCTTGCTCAAAAATATTTTTTTCTTCCTTCGCCTCGCCGAAGCTTTCAGCGGAGGCGGGAACATTTTCCGGCTTAATTCTTTTTGCCATAGTTTAGTATTGTTACGCCTTTCATTTTTTTAAGCTTATCAAAGCCCAAAAAAGTGAGAAAGCTCATGGTTAATAAGATAACCGCAGGAACAATTAGAGCTTGATATCCTGCCAGCTTCATTATAGAGAAATTATACAATCCATGCAAGGCTGTTGCCATAATTATGCCGCTTGCCAATTCAAATGACCTGTTTTTTTCGTCAAAATTTGATACTGCCATAAAATAACCAATAATCGCCGAAGATAAAGTGTGCAGCAAAGTAGCTCCAACAAATCTTATAAAACTTAGCAATAAAGTTCTTTTTACCAGCTCGTCAAAAGACAATCCTGTTACTGGGTTAAACAAATAAAGAATGTTTTCTAAAGCAGAAAATCCAAGAGCCGCCACCACCATGTAAAGCATTATGTCTAGGGGCTCATCCATATCCGGGCTGTTCATTATTTTTAATTTAACAACTAAAAATTTAAAAATTTCTTCTGAAAAAGCTATTATCAAAAACCAGTAAATCAAAGAAGTTATTAGGGGGTCCAAATTAACTTTTGCCAGTAAAGCCATTAGTCCTATTTGCACAAAAAATACTGGAATTGTTATAAGCGCGCCCCATAAAAAAATTTTCAAAATTGTTTTTTTGGGTTCGGGGTGCAGATCTTTTGCAAGGTAATAAAAGAGCCACGTTAATGATGGCAATATTCCAAAAATTATATAGAGTATTATTTTAAAATCCATTTTATAAAGGCCATTCTTCTATCATTATACACCCTTTTTTCTTTTTAAGGGGAAGTTGCTGGTAAATTTCCTCTGTAATAAAGGGCATAAAAGGGTGCAAAAGTTTTAGGGATCCTGTTAAAATTTCCAGTAGCAAATGCTGGCTTGAAGCTTTGTTTTTTGTGTTTTTGCTTTCTTCAATTATTTTGTCGCAAAAAGTGTGCCAGAAATAATGGTAAATTTTTTCAGATGCAATATAAAATTTATATGAATCCATTTGCTTTGTCACTTCTTTTGCAAGTTTTTTAAAACCAGCCAGATGTTTTTTGTCTTTGGCTGTTAGTTTCCGATTTCGAGTTTCTGATTTCGAGTTTCCGATTTGCCCCAAGACAAATCGCGAGGCGTTCCAAATTTTGTTGGCAAAATTTCTGTAAGCTCTTATTTTGTTTTCGTCCAACGGCAAAGAAGTACCCGGAGTATTTCCAACAACCAAGCCCATTCTCAAAGCGTCGGTGCCAAATTTTTCAATTAAGTCTAAAGGATTTATAACATTTCCTTTGGATTTAGACATTTTTTGGCCTTTTGCATCCAAAACCAATCCGTGCATATAAACAGTTTTAAACGGAACTTTTTTTGTATTATACAAAGAAAACATGATCATTCTTGAAACCCAGAAAAAAATTAAGTCGCCCCCGGTTTCCATAACATCTGTCGGGAAGAAGGTTTTAAAATCATTTTTACGGCCTGCCCTGAGTGTAGCGAAGGGCCATTGCCCCGAAGAAAACCATGTGTCAAAAACCTGATGCTCCTCGTCACCGGGTATCGTCATGCCCCAAACAATTTGGCGTGAAATATTCCAGTCAATTATATTGTTTAACCAATGTAGAGCAATTTTTTTATAATGTTCCGGAATAAATTTTACATCACCTTTTTTGATCGCTTTAATCGCGGGTTTTGCTAATGGTTCCATTTTTAAAAACCACTGCTCTTTTATTTGTGGTTCAATTAATGTTCCGCACTTGTAGCAGGTTTTGGTTATGTGTTTGTAATTTTCTTCAACTTTTTCAACCAGGCCTTTTGTCTGAAGTTTTTCAATTATCAGGGGCCGGGCTTCTGCAATTTTCATTCCGGCAAATTTTCCGGCAATTGGCAGAAGCCTGCCGTAAAAATCAATAATTTGTTCTTTTTCCAAGTTGTGCCGTTCTGCAATTCCAAAGTCAACTGCGTCGTGCCAAGGCGTAATTGTCATAACTCCTGTTCCAAAATCCATATCAATAACATTGTCTTTTATAATAGTGGCTGTAATTGGCCCATTTATCCATTCCAGTTCTATTTTCTGGCCATCTCTATAGTCTTTATATCTTTTGTCTTTTGGATGCATTACCACATACTTGTCGCCAAACTTTGTTTCGGGCCTGGCGGTGGCAATTGTAAAAGGCCCGTATTTTAAATAATAAAATTTATCAACTTTTTCAGTGTCTGAGGTTTCTAAATCCGATAGGGAAGTCTGGTGTTTTGGGCACCAATTGATTATTTTTTTGCCTTTGTAAATCAAGCCGTCTTTTTTTAACTTTTCAAAAGTAGCGTAAACGGTTTTTACAATGTCCTCATCTAATGTAAATTTTTCGCGCGACCAGTCGCACGAAGAACCCATTTTTTTAACCTGGTTTTTTATATTTGTTTTGTTTTCTTCAGTAAAATCCCAAATTTCTTTATATAATTCTTCGGGCGTCATTTTAAACCTGCTTCTGCCTTCTTTTTCAAGTTTTTTTTCGTAAACAACCTGAGTTTCAAATCCCGCATGGTCTAGCCCCGGAAGCCACAAAGCCCTAAACCCGCGCATTCTTTTGTAACGGGTCATAATGTCCTCAATTGTCATAACTAAAGCATGCCCTGCGTGCAAATTTCCGTTGGCATTTGTGGGTGGCATTATTATGGTAAAAGGCTTTTTGCGTTTGCCCGGCAGATTATCCGGATTAAAAAAACCCGACTCCTCCCAGAGTTTATAAATTTTATCTTCGGTTTGTTTTGGGTCGTATTGAGGTGAAAGTTCCATAGATTTTATTTGCTAATTTTAGCACCTATTCATCAATTCGTAAATTCCCGTCGGCGGAGATTCGGGCTATGTCGGATTTAGCCCTTTTTTTATTGCGATTAAAATATCCGGCAATGGCAATCATCAGGCCGTTGTCGGTGGAGAGTTCTGGTTTTGGGAATATTACGGGAACGTGGGAGATTTTGGAAAGCTGGGTTCGCAGTTCGGTGTTTGCTGAAACCCCTCCTCCTAAAATTAAAGTTTTTGCTTTAAAATCTTTTACAGCTTTTATTGTTTTTTTTATCAAAACATCTACAATAGCCTGCTGTATTTCCTTCGCCATCTCTATTTTATATTTTGCGCTTTTATTTTTAACTTTTTTGTCTGCATACAAAACAGCGGTTTTTAAGCCGGAAAAAGAAAAGTCGTAATCTTTTGTGTTTATCATCGGTCTCGGTAGTTGGATAGACGTCGGGCGTCTATCTATCTTGTCATTCCCGCGAAAGCGGGAATCCAGGGTTTTGTGCACGGACTCTGGATTCCGGGTCAAGCCCGGAATGACACGAGAAGCGAGTTTTTCGATAATTGGGCCGCCGGGGTAGCCAAGGCCTAAAATTTTGGCGCATTTGTCAAAGCATTCTCCGGCTGCGTCGTCTCTTGTTTCGCCAAGTATTTGATAGCTCCCGATTTTTTTTACTAAAATAATTTGAGTATGTCCGCCCGAAACAACAAGCATAATTGCCGGAAACAAAATTTGACCCTTATCAGATTTTACGCTATCGCGTGATTTATGACGAGGGTTATATGCTGACTGTTTATTTAAAAGATTTACTAAAATGTGTCCCTCTATATGATTTACCGGAACTAATGGAATGTTCCATTTTTTTGACAAATCTTTTGCAAAATTTACACCCACCCACAAACATGGCTCCAGCCCCGGCCCGTTTGTTATTGCAATTAAATCTATATCTTTTAAAGAAAATTTTGCTTGTTTTAGTGCAGTTTTTAAGGTTGGGGGCAAGTTTTTTTCGTGTTCTCTTTTTGCCATCATAGGATAAACTCCGCCGTATTTTTTGCCAAGCTCAACTTGCGAGGCAATAACATTTGAAAGCACGGTAAAATCAGGAGAATTTTTATTCTCTTTTACATCTATAATCGCAATTCCGGTGTCGTCGCAACTTGTTTCTATAGCCAAAATTTTCATATCAATAATCATACCAGAAATTTGCAAAAATTCAATTTTTAGGTTAATATATTTATATAATGCTCCCATCGTATAGCCTGGTCTAGTACGCAGGATTTTCATTCCTGTAACGCCGGTTCAAATCCGGCTGGGAGCACAGCAATAAATATAATGGATAAGAAAGACTATCTGGATATATCAAAAGCTTCGGATTTAAAAAATCCGAGAGAAAGAATCCTGTACAGATTTTTTGAAATGATTCCCGGAATTTTAAGCTTGGGCACACTTTTAGGTGTCCTTGTTTTGTCTTGGATATTGCCGTCGGCTGTGGCAATTTTTGTTATTTGTTTTTGCTTTTATTACCTTTTCAGGATTTTTTATTTTTCTTTGCACCAAATAATCGGATATTTCAGGACAAAAGCCCATATGAAAAAAGATTGGTTAAAGGAGTTAAAAAAGATAAGGGGTAAGGATTGGAAAGATATTTATCACGCAGTTATTTTGCCAACCTATAAAGAATCAGAAGAGCTTATAAGAGAAAGTTTGGATTCCATAATAAAATCTTCATACCCAAAAGAAAAAATAATTATTGTTTTGGCAATTGAGCAAAGGGCGGGAGAACAATTTGAAAGAACGGCTGAAATACTGGCAAAAGAATATTCAGGCAAATTTTATAAATTTTTAGTCTCTGTGCATCTAAATAATATTAAGGGGGAAATTGGCGGTAAGGGATCTAACGTAGCCAATGCCGGAAAGTTTTTAAAAGAAGTGATAGATAACCTAAAAATTCCATATGAAAATATTTTGGTTTCAACTTTTGACATTGATACAAAAGTTTATGCCCAGTATTTTGCCTGCGTTACTTATTATTATTTAACAGAAGAAAACCCCTTGCAGGCCAGCTATCAGCCGGTTCCCGTTTATAACAACAATATTTGGTCTGCTCCGGCTTTTGCCCGCGTGGTTTCAACTTCAAACACTTTTTGGCAGATGATCCAACAGGAAAGGGCCGAAAAGCTTACCACATATTCTTCGCACTCAATTCCGGCAAAAGTTTTTTTTGAAGTGGGATACCCCGCAAATGTTGTTTCAGACGACTCGCGTATTTTTTGGAAAGCATATTTTTATTACAACGGTAACTATCGTGTTGTGCCCATTTATTATATGGTTTCAATGGACGCAGTTATGGCAAAAAATTTGTGGCGGACCGGCATAAACCAATATAAGCAGCAAAAGCGCTGGGCTTGGGGGTGCGCCGAAATTCCATATATGATGTTTGGATTTTTAAAAAATAAAAATATTTCTTTTTTAACAAAATTTTCGCATTTGTTTACTATTTTAGAGGGATTTTGGTCTTGGGCAACAGCAGCCCTTTTGCTGTTTTTGCTGGGCTGGCTACCGATTTTGCTGGGCGGGAAAAGTTTTAACTTCACGGTTTTATCATTTAACCTGCCAATTTTAACAGGCAGAATTATGACAATTTCAATGGTTGGAATGATTGTTTCGGCAATTTTGAGTACAATGCTTTTGCCTCCTATCCCAAACGATATGAAGTGGCATATAAGATGGTACAAAAAATCCACAGTATTTTTGCAGTGGCTTTTGCTTCCTGTAACCTTAATTTTGTTTGGCTCATTCCCGGCTTTAGACGCCCAAATTCGCCTGATGCTCGGCAAATACCTGGGCTTTTGGGTCACTGAAAAAGTGAGGAAATAAATCTGGGTTAAGTCCGACATAGCCCTTTTACGTCATTCCCGCGAAAGCGGGAATCCAGATTTGACAAGCGTTTTTAGGGGAGTAGAATGAAAATATAATCACAAAAATATGTTTATTACTAAATGCGATATCTGCGAAAAGGAAATAGATCATAGAAATAAGGTTGATGTTAGGTTTGCGTGGACAGAAAAAGCGGATTTGTGTGAATCTTGCGCGACGCCAATTCTAAACTTTTTAAAGAAAAATAAACTTTTTAAAGAAAAAAAAGAAATTAAAAAAGTATAAATTCATGGCGAAAAACGAAAATCCATTGACATTAGGTCAACTTAAAAAATATAATAAAGAAGTTTTGTTTCCTTTTATGAAGGAAAGTTTTGTCACAAAAAAAGAATTTGAAAGTTTTATGGAAATTGCTGCGAAAAAAGAAGATTTAGATGGGCTCGCTGTAAAAGTAAATGGACTTGTCACCAAAGAAGATGTCAAAATTTTGAATAAAAAGTTGGATTCAATAAGTGAAGATTTAAAGAAAAATAATAAATTGGAAACTCGCATTTTGGATATTGAAAATATTCTTGATATGCCCGCAATAAAAAAGTAATTAAAAATAATTAAATAAAAAATTTATGCCAAAAGGAGAAGGAGAATCAAAACAAGAGAATGATTTTGCAAATTTAAGCGATGAAGAGTTGACTCAGAATATTGAAAAAATAGAAAAAGAGATTGAACTCTATATTAGTATGTTGATGCAGGGGGGTGTGCCCAATGATGAGCAAAGAGATGCGCAAAGGGGAGGAGAGAAGGTTGTAAGGGGACGTGAAGAGTTGAAGGCAGAGTATTTAGAAGAGTATAAAAAACGTACCGGAAAGGACTATGTTTTTGTTAAGCCAGAATCTGAAAAATAAATAAAATTAAAAAATCAGCGAGTAAAATCGCTGATTTTTAGTTTGCGTGTTTTTTGTCATTCTGGCGAAAGCCAGAATCCAGAGTGTTTGTGATGTTCCTGGATTGCCACGTCGCCTGCTGGCTCCTCGCAATGACGGGTAGCCCTATTCAAAGTGGATGCGTTTTTCGAAGGCTTTTAATCTCTCTTTGAGTTCGGGATATTCTTTAAGCTCGGGATCTTTTTCTAAAAGTTCCTTGGCGGCTGCGCGGGTTTTTTCTACGAGAAAAATGTTTGATAGTCCCTGCATTGCCATATCGGGTAAACCCCATTGTTGAGTTCCGTACAAAGAGCCAGGCCCGCGGATTTCCAAATCTTTTTGAGCCAGTTCAAATCCATTATTTGACTCAACTAGCGCTTTTAATCTTTTTCTGTTTAACTGGTCAGGCGAAGTAGTGAATAAAAAACAATAAGATTGCATATCGCTTCTGCCAACTCTTCCGCGGAATTGGTGAAGCTGGGATAATCCAAAACGCTCCGCGCCCTCAATCATCATAATTGTGGCGCGTGGAACATCAACGCCAACTTCAACTACGGAAGTGGAAAGCAAAATATCAATTTCTCCATTTTTAAAATCAATCATTATTTTTTCTTTTTCAGCCGGTTTCATTTTTCCGTGAAGCATTGTAATCCTTAAATCGGGAAAAACTTCTTTTGACAATTTTTCATATTCTTCTTTTAATGCTTTTACTTCGTTGACCGCCAGCTGGCTTAAACTTGGCACATTATAATTTTGCGGAACAAATCCCTGCACAGACGCGGAGCCGGTGATTACTCCTTTGGCCGATAATTCCTTCTGCTTTGTTGCTTCAGAATCTATTTTAGGAAAGATTACAAAAACTCCTTTGCCCTCTTTAACTTCTTTTTCTATAAAATTATAAGCATCTCTTCTTTGCTGAGGTTCAACGATAATTGTTTTTATTTTTTTTCTGTTTTTTGGCATCTCGTCTATTAAAGACAAGTCCAAATCACCATAAACAGTAAGCGCCAACGTGCGCGGGATTGGCGTGGCGGTCATTGAAAGCAAGTGGGGGACTAATTTTTTATTCTTAATTAAATGGTCGCGCTGGTCAACCCCAAATCGGTGCTGTTCGTCCAAAACCACCAGGGCCAGATCTTTAAAATTAACATTTTTTTGAATTAGCGAGTGGGTTCCAATTGCGATATTAATTTGTCCGTTTTCCAAGTCGCCGTTAAAACTTTTTTTTGAAATTTCGAATGCCTCGCCCGCGCGAAAAATTCTGGCATCTTTTCCTGTGAGCAAACCAATGCTTATATCAAAATCTTTTAGCAAGGATGAGATTGTTTTAAAATGCTGTTTTGCCAAAATTTCTGTTGGCGCCATAAAAGCAATTTGGTGGCCACACTTCACCGTGTTCAGTGTCGCCATGGTGGCGACAACAGTTTTGCCCGAACCCACATCGCCCTCCAGCAAGCGCGACATTGGAACAGGTTTTTCCAAATCTTTTAAAATGGCATACGCGCATTTTTTCTGTGAATCTGTGAGCTGAAAAGGCAAAGAATCTGTAAATTTTTTCATTAAATCAGCGTCCATTGGGCATTCGTGCGCTTTTTTTTGCATTAATCTTATTTTTTCTTTTAAAACATTAAGCTGTATTAAAAAAAGCTCTTCAAAAGAAAAGCGGGATTTGGCGGCGTCAGCATGTTCAAAAGAATCTGGGAAATGCAATTGCCAGACAGCTTCGTTAATCGGCAAAAATTTGTATTTTTTTATAATTTCTTTTGGCAAAGATTCCTGAATTTGGTCGCAAAATCTGTAAAGCAAAGGTTTTATTACATATCTCAACCAGCGCGAAGTTAGTCCGCGAGTTTCAGAATAAACCGGCACAATTCTGCCCGTGTGAGTAAGTTCGTCATTTTCGCCAATTTGGTTTATTCTTTCATAGCTTGGATTGTTTAAATAAAGCCCCTCTTTAGCAATTGAAACTTTTCCTGCCAAGCAGATAAAGTCGTCTTCTTTTAGGCTTTTTGCCAGATATGGCTGGTTAAACCACACAACTTTTATTTGGGCAGTGTCATCTTGAATTGTTGTCTGAGTTAAGCTCATAAACTTTTTAAAAGTATGAATGTTTTCTATTTCAGTAATTCTGCCCTGCACGCAAACAGTTTCGCCCAATCTTTGACGCGCATTTTTTATAAAAATTATTTCAGAAAAATCATCGTATCTTGCAGGGAAATAAAAAAGCAAATCCTGGATTGTTTTTACCCCGAATTTTTTTAGTTTTTTTGCGTAAGCCGGTCCAACTTTTGGCAATTCTTCAACAGGAGTGTTGAGATTTATCATTTTTTATTGTGCGCCCAAGAGGATTCGAACCTCTATCAAAAGCTCCGCAAGCTTTCATTCTATCCATTGAACTATGGGCGCGTTGTTTTTAACGCGGGTAAGTTACTTTGAAATTTCCCAATGCGTAGGCTGCCACTTGATATTGCGGGAAATAAAAAGTTATGGTTGCCTGCCCTGAGCTTGTCGAAGGGTTTATTAAAAATACGGAATAATTTTCTTCAAACGGGCCAGCTCCGTCTTCAAGCCACGCTCCTCCGTCATCGCCTGTTTTTTCCTTTATTTGTTTTTTTAAATCTTCAATGCAATAATCAGATATTTTTTGCAGATAATCTTTTTGCCCTGTAAATAAATCTGCCAGTTTTATATTTTTTTTATTTTTAACGTCATAATTTATAGGAATAAAATTTGTGGCTCCGTGCGCCCCGCCTTCAAAATTTTCAACATTTAAAATCACACTTGTAACGCTTCCATCCATTTCTCCCGTTGTATAGCTAATATTTAAAGTATATTCGCGCGGATATTTTGCATAAGACTCAGGGTCAACTTTTTTTACAGCCTCGTCATTTTCCAAAGAGTTTGTTTTAAAATCATCAAGCTCTTTTTGCACTAAGTCCTGCGTTAATTTGTTAAATCCATCCGCTTGGGCAATATATGGATAAGTTATATCTATCTTAAACGGTTTTGTATTATCTGCAATTTTTTTATCCTTTATTTCAACGCTGTTTAATGTCTCTTGGATATTATCAACACTTTTTGCTGATTTATTTAAAACAGAATTTCTGTATAAATAAAAAGACAATCCGCCTCCAACCAAAACAACAACAATAATAATTAAAACAGCAACTTTTTTATAATCCATGGCGGAGGAGGTGGGGGTCGAACCCACAGGCCTCGTGAGAGGCAAAGATTAGCAATCTTTTGGAATACCATTATCCGACTCCTCCAAATCTGACCTAATTTTATCCTTAAAAACAGATTTAGTCAAATTGCTTTTTAGCCGAATCTGTGTTAGAATTAACATTATGGAAGAGATAAAATATCCTGTTAGAATTAATAAATATTTGGCTCAAAAAAAGGTTTGCGCCCGCAGGGAAGCAGACGAGCTTATAATACAGGGAAAAGTGAAAATTAACGGCAAAAAGGCTGTTTTGGGGGCAAAAGTGAATGAAAATGACAAAGTTACGGTTGAAAAAATAAACAAAAAGCTTGTTTATATTGCTTTTAATAAGCCAAAAGGAATGATTACCCATAACCCGGAAAACGGCGAAAAATCTATTAAAGATATTTTAGATTTTAATAAAGAAATTTTCCCGTTGGGAAGACTGGACAAAGATTCTTCGGGTTTGATTATTTTGACAAATGACGGCAGGGTTACGGACAAACTTTTAAATCCGAAATATAACCATGATAAAGAATATATTGTAAGGGTTGTAAAGCCGGTTGACGGGTTGTTCTTGAAAAAATTATCTGAAGGCGTAAAAATTGACGACGGAACAATAACAAAAAAATGCTTTACACAAAAAATTAGCAGGGACAGGTTTTCGATTGTTTTAACGGAGGGGAAAAAACATCAAATTAGAAGAATGTGCGACGCGCTGGGCTATAGCATTGCGCACCTGGAAAGAAGAAGAGTTATGAATATTAAGCTTGGAAAATTAATGCCCGGAGAATTTAGAGAAATAACCGGCAAAGAACTGGAAGATTTTTTAAGGAGTTTGGAGTTGAAATAAGCTGAAAAATTTGGTATAGTTTAGAAAAATTGGAGGAGTCGTATAGCGGCTATTACACCAGTCTTGAAAACTGGAACCCCTCACGGGGTTCGTGGGTTCGAGTCCCACCTCCTCCGCCAAATGAATCAAAAAGGATTTATCAATATTATACTCATCATAATTGTTATCGCACTTGTTGGCACAGGAGCTTATTTTGTTTCAACTGGACAAGTTACGTTACCTACGCCGTCGCCCACCCCAACATCAACGTCAAAACCAAGCCCGACTTTTGAGTCATCTTCTATCCCCACAACAACAATCCCATTTATTGGCGACGATACATACAGTTGGCCTATTCAAAATGTTTGTATTCCAGTCTCTAGCCCGGGGGATCCCGTAGTAATAAAAGACCTCCGTGACGGAACATATGTTTATCAGCGATCTGATGGAGCGCTATTTCGTGGTAATCAAAATAGTTGCAGATGCTTAAGCGCTCAGACTTTAATTTCTACTCCCAACGGATCAAAAATTGTTAAAGATCTGAAAATAGGGATGTATGTCTACACACTCAACAGAAGAGGAGACAAAATCATAGCGCCGCTTACAAAAACAGCAAAGGTCTCTATCCCTTCCGATTACATGGTTTCTTATATACTTCTTAGCGACAATCGAGAACTCTTTGCATCAAACGCTCATCCAACAGCGGATGGTCGAACCATTGGAGAACTTTTCGCGGGGGATAGTCTTGGTGGGGCTCAAATAATAAAAAGAGAATTAGTTCTTTATAGTGATTCATTTACATACGATATTCTCCCCGCAGGAGATACCGGCTTTTACTGGGCAAACGATATTCTTCTAAAAAGCACGCTCTCTAAATAAGGCCACCAAATAAAAATTAAAAAAATAAACAAATATGGACAAAAAATTTGCGTGTGTAGTAAATTGCATGGACGGCAGAGTGCAGGATGCTGTTAAAAATTACATGCAGAAAAATTACAGCGTTGATTATGTGGATATGGTCACCGAGCCCGGCCCGAACAAGATTTTAGCCGATAACACAGATTCTGCAATAATTGAGAATATTAAAAAAAGAGTTGAAATTTCTGTGCACCATCACGGCTCAAAGGTTGTAGCAATTGTGGGGCATTTTGGGTGCGCAGGAAACCCCGCCCCAAAAGAAGAGCAAATTCAACATCTCAAAAAAGCCGAAGAAGCTGTAAAATCTTTTGGCTTTCCTGTTGAAATTATAAAATTGTGGGTAGATGGCGATTGGCAAACGGTTGAGAAAATTGATTAGGAAAAGTTGACAAAGCATTTGGGGGGTAAACTAAAAATAAGGTTAAAATATATTATTAATATTATTAATTTTTTAAAATAATGAAAAAAATCATTTCATTTTTATTAATACTCGCGTCATTTTTTGTTTTTGCGTCTGTCGCAGTTGCGCAAAATACGGGTGTGCAGAATTCGTCGGCAACAAACAGTGCGGCGGAAATCTGTGGAAACGGAATTTGCGAAGGGAATGAAGGTATAACCCATCAAGAATGCACTACCAGTCAAAATCCCGTTTGCTATGCGGTGAAAAATTGTCCAAGTGATTGCAGTGGAGGGAGTGGAGGTACTTCTCAAACTGCCACTTGTCCGACAGGGTGCATTTGCAATGGAGGATTAACAGCTTGTCCTACTATTAACAAACCCGTTACGACTCAGGTGTCAGCCAGTTCATCACAGGCTACACCAGAGACAAAAACCACTTCGGGGGTGAGTCAACCTGTGCAGCCGACTGTTACAATGTCTACAATCTCGCTAGAAAAAACTGCCACGGGAAAAAGTGTTGTTAAAAGTGGGAATACACAGGCGGTGAGCTCGGAAAAAGTGAAAGTTGTTGAGAATAAATTATATATTGAAACTTCTGACAGCAAAAACGAGGAAGTCAAAATTATGCCATCAACAGCTTCAGAAACAGCCATAGAAAGATTGGGAGAAGTAAAAAATGTGCAGATAGAATTAAAAGAAGTCGGCAAAGCTTCTGAGAAAAAACCAGCTTATGAATTTAAAGCAGAAAAATCAGTAAAAGTGTTGGGATTGTTTCCGGCAAATGTAAAAGTCAGCGCAGAGGTAAATGCTCAAACCGGAAGTATTACCTCGGTTAAAAAGCCCTGGTGGAGTTTTTTCGCTTGGTAGTTTTTAAGAGAAAATTCGTTAAAAAACTGTCTATTGAGGGCGGTTTTTTTATTAAAAAAAGCGCCTAAAAATAAGCGCATTATTTATTGTGGCGGTTTGCTGAAAAAGGCCATGACCTTTTCGCCGCTCTCCAGAATCATCCGGTATGTCATTTTGCTACCGTAATCGATAATCCGGAATTTTCCATTGTCAAAGCAATAGTTTCCAGGACTTGTTAAATGATGAGGATCATCGAAAATGGTTTCGCCGGCAATATCGTAAAGTGCGTCACACAGGACCTTTTCTTTAATGACGCATGGGGCGCCGGCTTTTTGGATGTTTAATAATCCAAAAAAAGAAAAGTATGTGGGTTGCAAAAATGGGTGCCTTGTTTTCCAAAAAAACATGAATTCTGACCAGTTGACCCAAATAGCGCCGAACATAAGGTCTCCATATCCCCTGATATCCGGGCTATTTATGGGCCAGGTTATCATAATCCAGAGATACTTGTAGTCTTTCTGCTGAACCAGCCTCCAAGCCAAGCGAAACGCTTTCAGAGGATGCAAAATGGGGAATTTAAACGCCAGTCCCAGCAATGGGGAAATTACCACAAAACGATAACGGCCTTTTTTTGTTATCATGACCATTTCCTTTGTTTAAAAAGAGCTCTTTCCGTCTGGTAAGATATTTACATAAAAAATATAATTTGTCAATTATCCTTCGCGGGCGATGCAAATGCCCCAAACTTGTTTGGCACCGGCGGAGCGCAGAACTTTGGCGCATTCTGCCATTGTAGAACCCGTAGTATAAACATCATCAACCAAAAATACTTTTTTGCCCAAAAAATGTGGGACGTCCGACGTCCCACATTTTTTAATGGAGAAGGCGTTGAGGAGGTTTTTTTTGCGTTCTTCTTTTTTTAATTCCATTTGGGAATCTGTGGATTTTATTTTTATTAAAACATCAGTTAAAACGGGAATTTGTAAAATTTTTGCTAATTCGTTTGCTAATAATTCGGATTGGTTGTATCCGCGGATTTTTAATTTCTTTTTATCTAAGGGCACGGGAACTAAAACAGCGGGGACTCCGCCGGGCGCCCAAGTTTCGTTTGTGTTTTTGCCGGTTTTTATAAAATGCTCAATTAAAATTGACGCCAGTGTTTTTGCCAAATCTTTTAAATACGGCTGGTATTTGAATTGGTAAATTAATTTTTTGGCGAGCAATTGGTCTTTATAGGGGAGGGCAAAATAAAGCCCGGAAAGTTTTTTGTCGCCGCACCTGTTGCATTTGCCCTGTCTGCCGGCAGGCAGGCAAATTTTTGGGTTGGGATGGATTATTTGCGGATTTTGGCTACACAGGCAATAATTATATTCGGAAATATCCAAAAGCCCCCGGCAATCTTCACAAAGATATGCGCCTTCTTTGTTGCATCCCAAACAGAATTTCGGGAACATAAGGTCTATCAGAAAATTTTTAAAGTTATCCACAGGTATTATTGTTTTAATTTAGTATATAATAGATATAAATATGAGTCCAAACCCCTTGGCAAATTTTAATATGGAAAAACTGAATATATTCCGGAACCCTTTTAAAATGTTTTTTCCAAAAAAAATGGTGGGAATTGATGTTGGAACAGGATCCATAAAGGTTGTTGAATTGTCGCGCTGGGGGCAGGGAAAAACTTTGGAAAATTACGGAGAAATCAAGTCATCCGCGCTTTATAAGGAGCCTTTTCGCAACGTTGAAAAGGGAAGCAACTTGCTTTCAAATTATTTTGTTTCAAGGGCCGTGAGAGCAATTTTGGACGAAGCCAGAATAAAAACCAAAGCCGCCATATTTTCAATTCCGGATTTTTCAACTTTTTGCACTTCTTTTGAGCTTCCGCCCATGAGCCAAAAAGAATTACCTGAGGCTGTTTATTATTCCGCCCCGCAATATATTCCTCTGCCAGCAACAGAAACAACTTTAGACTGGCGGGTGGTTTCGGGAGAACCGGGAGACAAAAAAACACCAATTAAAATATTATTGGTTGCCATTCCAAATCAGGTTGTGCAGGATTATCAAAAAGTGGCGCAAATGGCAGGGCTTGACCTTTATGCCGTTGAAGCAGAAGCTTTGGGCTTGTCCAGGGTTTTGATAAAAGATGAAAAAAGCTATATTTGCGTTGTTGACATAGGGGTTCAAAGCACAACTATAAATGTTACGCACGGCCAAAATTTGAAAAAGAGTTATAGCCTGGATTTTGCCGGCGGGCAACTGACTTATGCGGTGTCCTCTGTTTTAGGAGTGGGGCGCGTTGAGGCCGATGAAATAAAAAACAGGGAGGGGTTGATGTCACAACAAAAAAATATAAGAGATACTCTTTATTTGCTTATTGACCCGCTTTTGGTTGAAATAAAAAAGATTTTGTATGACTTCTATCTGCAGGAAAACAAAGAAGTTGACGCAATATATTTGACCGGAGGAACTTCTTCTATGCCAGGCCTTAAAGAATACTTTGAAGAAAGCTTAAGAAAGAAAGTTGAAGTTCCAAATTGTTTTTCTGAGCTTTTATACCCGCCAATTTTGGGAAGGACGCTTGAAAAAATGGCTCCGAGCTTTTCGGTGGCAACGGGAGTGGCGCTTGGCGGATTGGAAACGTAAAATATGATATAATAAATAAATAATGGAATGGACTTTTCTGTAATATCTCAACTAAGAGCAAAAAAATTTTGGTGGCTGGACGTCATGCTTTATTTTGCTGTTTCTTTGCTGATTGCCGCCGGGTTTTGTTATTTTGTTTTTTCGGTTAAGTCCGGCATGATAAAAAAGCAAATTAGCGATGCTGCATCTTCTTTGGATACTGTTGGAACCCAAGAACAGAAAGCGCAGGAAAAACAGGTGAATGATTACATAAAAAAAATTAACGATTTTAACAATCTTTTTAAAAATCACAAGTTTGTTTCAAACGGCTTTGCATTTATGCAAAACGAAACCATGCCGTATATCTGGTTTAAACAATTTGGCTTAGACCAAAAGGGCGCTTCAATTCAACTTTCCGGGCAAGCCGACAATATGGATAACTTTAGCAGGCAGGTGGCAAATTTTGAAAAAAGCAAATATGTAAAAAAAGTTGGGATGTTAAATTCCACGGTGGGATCTGACGGGAAAATCAGTTTTAGCGTTAACCTTACGCTAGACCCAAAAATATTCACCTACATAGCAGATTTGTCGCTTATTGTCCAGAAAAATGAAAAAACTCAGCAGTCTCAAGCGCCTCAAATTCCGGCAGAAGTAACCGCAGGCGCAGTTAAAGAACCGGCAAAAAGCAACCAAAAAATGATAACTGTTCAAGAAAATACTGCAACCGTAAGTTTTATGCCTACGCCCGCGAAACAAAGCCAGCCCAAAACTTTTATTATTCTGGCCGTTGTTATATTTTCCGCAATAATAATACTGGCGATTATCGCAATAATTGTTTTTAAAAAATTAAATGCAAATTGACCGCCCCATTACTATAGCCGTAATTATCTTTGCTGTTTTGCTTGCAACGTTCTTTTTTGTGGTCCCAAAATATAAAAATTTAAAAAATCTCCAGGCCGAATTGGGACAAAAAAACGCGGAATATCTTTCTAAATTTGAATATTATGCCCAGATTAAAGAAAATTATGACAAGCTTCAGAAGCGAAAAAGCGAAATTAAAAAAATTGACGAAGCGTTGCCCAAAACCGCTGATTTTGGCCAGTTGATTTATTACTTCCAAAAAAAGACCGCAGAAAACGGGTTAACTCTAAAAAGCCTGGGCTTGTCGCAATCTTCGGCAACCGGAAATATCAAAAATATAATTTTTTCGTTGAATCTTTCCGGAGACTATTTTGCGCTTGAAAATTTTATATCTTCTTTGGAGGCGTCAAACCGGCTGTTTGAAATTTCAAATATTTCTTTTGGCTCTCCAAGCCAGCCCTCTGTTCCGCAAACAGAATTGCAGGAGGGGGGAGGAGGTGCAACGGCCCAGTTCCAAACCCCGGGGATATTTAATTTTACCTTCCAAGTAAAAACATTTTCTTACTAAAAAATATGGCTGTAGTATTTATTTCGCCCAAAAAAAAGCAAAAAGGATTTTTTATGGGAATTACAATTTCCCTTGCGCTGTTTTTGAGTGTTATATCTTTTTGGGTCTTTTTGGCTCAGCCAAGCGTGCAGGAGCAAAAAACCACGCTTAACAAGCCAAAAGTAAATGTTAATTTGGCAATTTTGGATTCAGAACAATTTAAAAACCTTGAAAATTTTGAATTAATGCCTTTGCAATTTGAATACACGGCCATGACAAGCAGAAACAAAATCGTGCAAGGGGTTATTTCCGCGGTTTCGGAGGAAAAAGCAAGAGAAATTTTACAAACAAACGGGTATAGCGTGAGCGAACTGAAATTGATTGACATAGGAAGAGACAACCCTTTTGTGCCATATTAACAAATCTGAAATTTATAATTTATAATGAAATTATTACAGGAATTATTTGCAAACGGAATATTGTCTGAAAGCAGGGTGGAGGATCTTGAAAAAGAAATAAAAAAGACCGGCAAAACCGAGGAAGTTTTGATTTTGGAGCAGAAAATTATTTCGGAAAACGCTTTGTTTGAATTGAAAAGCAAAATTTACGGCATTCCTTTAAAATCCGTTAAACCCGAAGAAGTTCCGGCCGATGTTTTAGAACTTATACCAGAAGAGGCGGGGACAAACTACAAAATGGCCGCCCTGTCAAAAGGGGAAAATTTTGTGCAAATAGGCATGGTTTACCCCGAAGATATTTCGGCCCAAAACGCCCTTAGATTTTTGGCAAACCAAGAAAAATTTAATTATCAGATTTATTTGATAACATTGAGCGCGCTGAATAATTTGTTAAAGCAAAGAAAGAGCATTGGAGCGGAAACAAAAAAAGCGCTTGAGGAGCTGAGCAAAGAAAAGGGAGAGATTTTGGATGCCTTAAGCAATGATTCTTTAAATAAAAATTCCAAGACAGAAAAAATAACCGAAGACGCGCCGGTTATTAAAATGGTGCAGGTTCTGCTGAGGCACGCAATTGAAGGCAGGGCGTCTGACATCCACATAGAGCCGGGCAGGAAAAATCTTGTTGTGCGCTTCAGGCAAAACGGAATTTTGCGCCCCAGTCTTTTTTTGCCTTTAAAAGTCCATCCTTCCATTGTTGCCAGAATTAAAATTCTTGCCGGGCTTAAAATTGATGAAAACAGGGTTCCGCAGGATGGAAGATTTTCGGTTAAAATAAACGGGATGGACATTGATTTTAGGGTGGCCACTTTTCCAACTCTTTACGGAGAAAAAGTTGAGCTAAGAGTTTTAGACCCTTCAACAGGCTCAAAATCATTTGAAGATTTGGGGTTAAAGGGCAGAAACCTTGAAGTGGTTAAAATTGCCATAAAAAAACCTTTTGGAATGATTTTGTTTACAGGGCCCACGGGATCGGGAAAAACAACAACGCAGTATGCAATTTTGCGTATTTTAAACCAGGATTCGGTAAATGTTGTTACTCTTGAAGACCCCATTGAATATTCTATTGACGGCATAAACCAGTCGCAAGTAAAGCCGGAAATAGGATATAATTTTGCGCAAGGTTTGAGGCAGATTTTGAGGCAGGACCCGAACATTATAATGGTTGGAGAAATAAGGGATGACGAAACAGCCAGCCTTGCGGTAAACGCCGCCCTAACCGGGCACATTGTTTTGTCCACGCTTCACACAAATTCTTCTGTTGGAGTTGTTGCAAGGTTGATGGACATGGGGGTAAAGCCGTTTTTAATTCCGTCTACTCTGAGAGTTGTTATTTCCCAAAGGCTTGTGAGAACTTTGTGTCCGCAATGCAAAATAAAAATAAGGCCCAGCGAAAAAGTTAAAAATTATATTTTAGAAAGGGCAAAAAGCATTCCCGCCCAGTCAAGAAGCGAGGCAAAAGTGCCCGACCCGCTGTATATTTATACTGCAAAAGGATGCGAAGACTGCGGCTTTACGGGATATTCGGGAAGGGCGGGGCTTTTTGAGGTGCTGTCAATTAGCGAGGAAATTTCTGAATTGATATTAAAAAATCCAATGGAAAACCTGATTTTTAAAACAGCTCAAAAGCAGGGCATGATTACAATGGAACAGGCGGGAATAATAAAAGTTTTGGAAGGCCTTACAACTATTGAAGAAGTTGCAAGGGTAACCGAAGAAAAATAAAATTTTATGGACTATTTAAATTATTTAAAAAAACTTTTGGATATAACCGTGGCACAGGAAGCTTCGGATTTGGATATTTCTGTGGGCCACACGCCAAACATAAGAATTACGGGCCAGCTGATTCCCTTGTCGCAGGAAAAAGCGGTAACCGGCAAGGACACCGAGGGAATGGCTTTTTCAATTTTATCGGAAACCCAGAAAAAGAAATTTTTAGAACAAAAAGAAGCGGATTTTTCTTACGCGTTTGAAGGCAAGGGCAGGTTTAGGGTTAATATATTTTTTCAAAGAGGCACAATAAGTTTGGCATTTCGTTTTGTGCCCGCAAAAATAAGAACAATTGAAGAGTTGTCCCTTCCTCCTGTATTGCACGATTTTGCCTCTCGTCCGCAAGGGCTTGTGTTGGTAACAGGAGCCACCAGCCAAGGCAAATCAACAACGCTGGCCGCCATAATTGACGAAATAAACCACACAAGGCCGGCACACATAATTACAATAGAGGATCCCATTGAATATGCTTATCCTATTGCCCGCGCCATGGTTGAGCAAAGAGAGGTTTCTATAGATACTTTAACGTTTGGCAATGCTCTACGGGCAAGTTTGCGCCAGAATCCGGACGTGATTATGGTGGGAGAAATGAGAGATTTGGAGACAATTTCAACAACCATAACAGCGGCTGAAACCGGGCACTTGGTTTTTGCAACCTTGCACACAAATTCTGCCGCCCAAACAATCCATAGGATAGTTGATGTTTTTCCCGGAGAACAGCAAGACCAGATAAGATTTCAGCTGGCTTCTTCTCTTTTGGGCATAGTTTCGCAAAGATTGATACCAAGAATAAAAGGAGGTTTTATACCGGTTTGCGAGGTTTTGGTTTCAAATAACGCGGTTTCCACGCTAATAAGGGAAAATAAAACCCATGAAATTCCGGCTGTTATTGAAACATCGGCAAAAGAAGGAATGATTTCTTTGAGCAGGGCATTGGTGGATTTGGTTAGGAAAAAAGAAATATCTTTGCAAAATGCCACAGATTATGCGCTAGACCCGGGGGAAGTAAGGAATTTATTGCGATAATTATGAAGTATTTTTATCAGGCACGAAGCAAAGAGGGAAAAATTGAAACAGGAACAGTTGAAGCGTCTTCCAGGGAAGCGGCTGCTTTTCTTTTGCAAAAATATAATATTTTTGTTACTTCCATAAAAGAGCAATCTCCCTCTGTTTTCCGCAGCGAAATACCTTTTTTATCAAGAGTTTCAGGAAAAGACCTTGCCATATTTTCAAGGCAATTGTCGGTTATGATGCAAGCAAGGGTTCCGGTTGTGCAAAGCTTAAAAAGTTTGGCCGCCCAAACGAAAAATTCTGGATTTAAAGAAAAAATAGTAAAAATATCCCAGCTGGTGGAAGAGGGCCAGCCGTTGTCGGAAGCTTTTGGCGCGTATCCGGATGTTTTTAATGTTTTTTATACCAGCCTGATAAGGACAGGAGAGGCTTCGGGAAAAATTTCCGAATCGCTTTATTATCTTTCCGAGCATTTGGAAAGAGAGCACGACATTGTTTCGCAGATAAAAAGCGCCTTAATTTATCCTGCTTTTGTGATTTGCGTTTTGGGTGTTGTTCTTTTGATAGTTATGTTTTTTGTAATGCCAAGATTAATGGATTTAATAAAAGAGACAACATCTGAGCCGCCATTTTTTACTTCGCTGATGATTGGATTTTATGCTTTTTTAATGAATTACGGCTGGATTATTTTGGTTGCTTTTTTGGGGCTGATTGTGTTTTTGGTTTATTATATGACAACAAAAGAGGGCAGAAAAAAATATGACAAATGGTCACTTAAAGCCCCCTTTTTTGGAGACTTTTTGAAAAAAATATTTTTGATAGAATTTGCCGAAAACATTTCAACTTTAATAGGCGCGGGCCTTACAATAAACAAGGCTTTGCAAATTACCAAAGACACCATAAGCAATTCTGTTTATAAAAAAATTATTAGCGAAACAGAGGAAAGTGTGTCTGAAGGCCAGAAAATAAGCTCTGTTTTGTTAAAATACCCCGAATACGCTCCTGTTTTTGTTGTGCAAATGATACAAGTTGGAGAAGAAACAGGAACTTTGGATAAAAATTTAATGCAAATAGTCAGTTTTTACCAAAAAGAAGTTAACAGGGCTGTGGCAACATTTACTGCGCTTTTAGAGCCAATGCTAATTATATTTTTGGGGGTTGTGGTTGCCTTTTTGGCGGTTTCTGTTATTTCTCCGCTTTACGGCACTCTCGGAACTTTATAAAATTTAAAATTATGCAAAAGGGTTTTACTTTAATAGAACTTCTTGTTGTTATTGCAATTATTGCTGTTTTAGCGGCGGTTATTTTGTTTAGCGTTGTGCAGTATATAAATAAAGGAAAAGATTCCAGCATACAGGGAAATTTGGCTGTTTTAGTCCCTGCGGGCGAAGCGTTTTACAATATAGGCAACACGTATGAAAATTTTTGTTCAGGGAATGCAGTAACCAATGCAATTTCGCAAATGCCGGAAAATCCCTCCGGTATTTGCGCAGGCAACGACGCAGGGCTTTGCTGTAATGTCATTGAAAATGGAAGCGCGTGGATGGCTTGCGCCAAAGGATTTACAGATCCCACAAAAGCTTTTTGCGCCGACAGCAGGGGAATAAAGGGGATAGTATCAATATATAATTGTTTTCAGGGAGTAATTTATATGTGCAACCTTTATTCTGAATAGCGCCCCTGTGGATAACTTTGACTTATCCACTTGTAATGAAAAACAAGCATATAGTATAATTAAAGAAACATTAAAATAAAGGTCGAGTTATATCTAAAATATTACAAATCTTAAAAATAAATTAAAAAATTAAAACAATGAATAAACAAAAAGGTTTCACGATTATAGAATTAATCGTAGTTATCGCAATCATCGCAGTCTTGGCAGCCATCGTTATGGTTAACGTAACCCAGTACATTGGTAAATCCAAAGACGCAGCAATTAAGGCAAATTTGGATACAATCAGAACCAATGCAGCTGTGTATATGTCTGATCAGGAAAAGGGTAATGGAGATTTTGGCGGATTTTTGGCCACGGCTGAATATACAATCCCAGCTGCGGCAGTAGCAACTCAAACCGGAACTATTACGAAAAACTGTAATGATACGGCAGGTACGTGCGTGGATAACACAGCAACTAAATTTTGCGTAAGTTCAACTTTGGCTAGCAGTGCGACCACTATTTATTGTATAGATGGCGATGGGAAAGTTGGAACCGCCGTATGTGCTGCTGGAGTCTGCCCATAATCTAGTTTTCGAAAAACAGGCTCTATTATGGAGCTTGTTTTTTTGTTATAATAAGTTAATAATAATTAAAGAAAAATATTATGAGCGAAAAGTCGATACAAAATAAAGGGTTTACGCTTATAGAGTTAATTGTGGTTATTGTCGTTATTGTAATATTGGCAGCAGTCGTTGTAACTAACGTGGTGCCATACATTAACAAGGGTGACAACTCGGCGATAAAGGCCAATATGACCACAATAAAAACAATAGCTGTAATATATAATGGACAGCAGGGCGGGAAATATTATGTTGACGAGAGCCAAAACTTGACAGAATACCCGGATTATTTAACCGCTGTGGCGGCAATTGCTAAAATTAACAGCGCGCCGATGCTTGTTGGCGCCAATGAAACAAGCCCCAACGCCTATTGCCTTTGGGCTCAGCTTAAAGGTGAAGCAAGCTGGTGCATAGACAGCACCGGATACGTTGGAACCTTGGCGGAAGGCAAATGCGCCGACACAACCTACACCTGTCAATAATAAAAAATGGTAAAATAATTTAATGGTTTTGGATTACTTAACTTATTTATTTACTTTTTTGTTGGGGGTGTGCATCGGCAGTTTTTTAAACTGCGTTGTTTACAGATTAGAAAGCAAAAAAAGTTTGGCGGGCAGGTCGTTTTGTCCACATTGCAAACACATTTTAAGCTGGAAGGACCTAATCCCGGTTCTTAGTTTTTTGTTTTTAAAGGGAAAATGCAGATACTGCAAGGAAAAAATTTCATGGCAATACCCGGCTGTGGAAGTTGCCACAGGGCTGATATTTTTGTTAATTTTAAATTTTAAATTTGAAATTTTAAATCAATTTGAAATTACAGAATTTTTAAATCTAGGGTTTTTGTTTTATGTTTCCAGTGCGCTGATAGTTATTTTTATTTATGACCTTAAGCATTACTTAATTCCCGACAAAGTTTTATTCCCCGCTATTTTTATAACTCTTATTTTTAGGTTGATATTTATTTCAGGCTTTCTTAATTATTTATTAGCGGTGTTAATTGCATCGGGTTTTTTTCTGGCTATTTTTCTTGTTTCGGGTGGCAAATGGATGGGTTTTGGCGACGTAAAGCTGGCAATTTTAATGGGTCTTTTGCTTGGGTTTCCCAATATTCTGGTTGCGTTATTTTTAGCGTTTTTTTTGGGAGCGATAATCGGAACAGCGGGAATGATTTTTAAGAGAAAAACTTTAAAAAGCGAAATCCCTTTTGGCCCGTTTTTAATTGCAGGCACGTTTTTGGCATTGTTTTGGGGCCAACAAATCATAAATTGGTATTTTAATATTTTAAAAATTTGAAATTAAAAATTAAAAATTTGTCAGAGGGGATTACTATAATTGAAATTATTGTTGTTATTTTTCTTATTGCGCTGTTTTCCTCTATTGTTGTTTTTAGTCTGCAAAAAATACAGCAAAGCATGGCGCTTTCCAGAACCACCCATAAACTGGCGCAAAATTTAAGAAAAGCCCAGGATTTGGCTTTGTCGGGGGCGGGGTTGGGGGAAATGGAAATAGCCGGTTACGGGCTTTATATTAAACGTGATGCAGAGGTTGGTACGCTGTGTAACACGGGCATTTTAATTTATGCTGACAGTTGTTTTGCGGGCGCCAATAATGCCGATAAAAATAAATATACAATACCATATGAGCCTTCATGCCCGGACGGAGATTATATTATTGACTGCATTGATATTAATTCAGAAAATAAGGGTGTAATTGTGAAAGGGTTTAACAACACGGTTACGGGAGATTTTACAAGCATAAACTTTACGCCCCCCAATCCTTCAATAGCAATAGAAAATTTAAATTCGGGACATTCGGCAGTTGAAATTGTTCTTGGGCTGGAGTCTGACGGTTCGCTAACCAAAACAATTTCAGTAAACACAGCCGGGCTGATAGAAATTAAATAATAAAGCGATGCAAAAAGGGTTTACCATTATAGAAATAATTATTGCGGTTTTTGTTTTGACCATTGGGATTATTGGGGTTTTCAGCGCTTTTTATGTAATAGTTTTTTTGAGTCAAGATTCCGTAGACCGCTTTACCGCAACCTATTTGTCTCAAGAAGGAATTGAAATAGCAAGAAATATTAGAGACACAAACTGGCTTAATTACGGCAACAACAACACCCCAACTGAGGTTAACGCATGGGATCAATTTTTAGCAGACAGAGCGGGCGGTTCAAATGATTTTTTTTGGCAGGCAGATTATAGAACGGCTCCTGTTTTTGACGAAGCATTTAATTTGCAGTGGTATAATAACGAAAATTATTTAAAAATTTTTGGCACAGAAGGGTTTTATGAATATAGAAATTGTGATTCTGAAAATCCGGATTGCGAAACCAAATTTAAACGAAAAATAACAGCCAGCATTCTGAATCAGCATTCCATAAGAGTTTTATCTGAAGTTTCCTGGGACAAAAAAGCAACTCTTCTTGAAAGGGAAAAATTTGCAGGAGATTGCGGGCCGCTAAATTGCATTAAAACAGAAGAAATTTTATATGACTGGTATTAAAATAAAAAATAAAGGGTTTACTTTGGTGGAATTGGTGGTTGCCATGGCTGTGTTTTTGTTTATTATTGGAGCTGCAATTACGGTTTTTTTATCTATTATACAACATCAAAAAACTGTTTTGCAGGAACAGAAAGTTTTAAACCAATTGAGCTATGCAATGGAGCATATGTCAAAAGCATTAAGAATGGCAAAAAAAGCAGAAACAGAAGATTCTGCCTGTATAACCACGGACCCTCCGCTATGCGCCGAAACATTCGGGTGCGCATATATGTTTACCAAATATGACATGGTTCTTGGCTATCCCAAAGGCGTAAAATTTATAAACCAATCAGACAGCAATGCCTGCACAGAGTTTTATTTAGAAGGAAAAGTTTTGTATGAAGTAAAAGACGGAGGGCTTGCGGTTGCGCTTACTTCGGAAGATTTAAATATAAATTCCATAAGATTTTCAGCAAAAGGCGGGCAATATGGAGCACCAGGATATAACTACCCCATACAGCCAGAAGTAACATTTCGCTTGAACGTGCAGATTAGTGAAGGAGAACAGGAAAGGGTTTTTCAAACAACAGTATCTCAAAGAAATCTTTTTAAATAATGGACAGTCAAAAAGGCGTATCATTAATAATTACTTTTTTTGTGATGACGGTGGTTGTTGCCGTGGTTTTGTCTGTGAGTTCGCTTTTGTACGGCGAAATTAAAATTATAAGAAATGTCTCAAATTCTGTAATAAGTTTTTATGCGGCTGACAGCGGGATTGAAAAAGTTTTATACTATGATAGAAAAGAAAAACCGGAGGGGGCGATAAGGGGGTTGTGCAATATTTGCGATGTTTGCCCGGACTGCCATGATTGTATTTTAACGCAAGGGGGAGAAGGCGGGTGCGATCCCGAAACCTGCGCAGACTGCAATATTGTTTTTTCCAGCCAAATGAGCGCAGGCAAAACATATAATTTAAACGCTGATATTTTTTTAACCACCGGGGCGCAGTGCGGAATTTCTCAAGCAGATGTAAAGTCATACGGAAGTTATGAAAATACATCAAGGGCCATAAACTTAGACATGTCGCAGGACACAGGAACCATCTTTGGTCCGGGCATAAGCGATAATGGAACTTGGGTTACTGGCGGTCAAGTAATACATTTTCGGGTCAATGCCCCCCCTCCACCAGATGTGCCGAGCATTTTGGCATATGTATTTTATTCAGCAACAGAAAACGGTCCCTATACTCTTTTAAACGATCCAGGTAATCCTGCGTCGTTGAGTTATATTTCCGGACAAGGTGAATGGCAGGGAAACTATAATACTGGTATAACGGGGTATTTTTCTATAGGTATTAGTGCCACAGACTCAAACGATGTTTGCGCGAGTATTACAATTACCCCAGAATAATTTTAAGATATGAATAAACAAGAAATAAAAACCAGAATAGAAAAGTTGCGTGAGGTTATAAATCATCACCGCTATCTTTACCATGTTTTAGATAAACAGGATATTTCTGACAACGCGCTGGATTCTTTGAAAAAGGAACTTTTTGACTTGGAAACAGAATATCCCGAATTTATTACTGCCGATTCGCCCACGCAAAGAATTGGAGGCAAGGCTTTAAAAGAATTCAAAAAATTTAAGCATCCGCAAAGGATGACTTCTTTTAACGACGCGTTTTCAAAAGAGGATATGCAAGATTGGGAAAAAAGATTTTTAAAATTATTGTCCGAAAATGAAAGGGGGAAAATTAATTATTATTGTGAATTAAAAATTGACGGACTGGCAATTGAGTTAATTTATGAAAACAGGGTTTTGAAAACCGGCTCAACAAGAGGCGACGGCATGGTGGGGGAAGATGTAACTGAAAATCTTAAAACAATAGAAGCAATCCCTTTATCTTTACAAACTACCAACTACAAACTACCAACTCAAACAGTGGCTCGGGGCGAGGTTTTTATTACCAAAAAAGAGTTTGAAAGAATGAATAAAGAGCAAAAAGAAAAAGGTTTAGCGGTTTACGCAAACCCAAGAAACATTGCCGCAGGGTCAATAAGGCAGTTAGACCCTAAAATCACATCTTCAAGAAAGCTTGATTCTTTTGCATACGACTTATTAAACAAAAATATAAAAACTCACGAGGAAAAGCACAAAATTTTAAAGGAACTGGGATTTAAAACAAATAAGCACAATAAATTTTGCAAGAACTTGGAGGAGGTTTTTGAATTTCATAAAAAGTGGCAAAAGGAAAGGGAAAAATTGGATTATGAAATTGACGGAGTGGTTGTGCTGGTAAATAACAACGAAATTTTTGAAAAATTGGGAGTGGTGGGAAAGGCTCCAAGGGCGGGAATTGCTTTTAAGTTTCCGCAGGCAGAGGCAACAACAAAAGTTTTGGATATAAAAGTGCAGGTGGGCAGGACCGGAGCAATGACGCCCGTGGCGGTTTTGGAGCCCGTGCAAGTTACGGGAATTACAATTACAAGAGCCACTTTGCACAACGAAGATGAAATAAAAAGATTAGGACTAAAAATTGGAGATACGGTTGTTGTGGGCAGGGCAGGAGACGTGATTCCTAATATTATAAAAGTTTTGCCAGAATTGCGGATGGGAGGTGAAAAGAGTTTCAAGATGCCGGAAAAATGCCCAAGTTGTGGAGCAAAGTTAATTAAAGTAGAAGGGGAGGTGCTTTTGCGCTGCCCAAACAAAAATTGTTTTGCTCAAAAGAGAAGAAACTTTTATCATTTTGTTTCAAGAACAGCTTTTAATATTGACGGCTTAGGCCCAAAAATTATTGACCGTTTACTGGACGAAGCTATAATTTCTGACCCGGCGGATTTATTTGATTTGAAAGAAGGGGATGTTGCTGGACTAGAAAGATTTGCCGAGAAATTAGCTGAAAATTTGATAAAATCAATTCAGGAAAAACGGGAAATTACTCTGGCAAAATTTATTTATGCTTTGGGAATAAGAAATGTGGGCGAAGAAACAGCAATTGATTTGGCAAAAAACTTCGGAAGCGTAAAGAAAATTAGAGAAGCGAAATTGGAAGATTTTGAGAAAATTTTGGACATTGGGCCGGTTGTTTCAAAATCTATTTTTGAATGGTTCCACGAAAAGGACAACTTAAAGTTTTTAGATAAATTAGAAAAAAAAGTCAAAATTACTGGTTACAAGTTACCGGTTACAAGTTACAAGTTGATCGGCAAGACCTTTGTTTTAACGGGAAGCATGGAATCTATGAGCCGGGACAAAGCGCGCGCAAAAATTCGTGAATTGGGCGGAGACATATCAGAATCTGTGTCCTCTAAAACAGATTATGTTATAGTTGGTTCAGATCCCGGCAGTAAAGCCGACCGCGCCCGCAAACTCGGAGTTAAAATAATTTCAGAACAAGAATTCTTAAAAATTCTTAAGTAATATTTTACTCTTGTGCGTCGGAGCACAGGAGTGGGAAATAAGAAGAAGAAAAAAAGAAAAGAATGAGTTTTTTGGCATATCTTAAAAAACTTGATTGGGGGATAATAATTCCGGCAGTGGTGCTGGTTTGTTTTGGTTTGGCTGGGATTTGGAGCACAGGATTGGCAAAAAATAATTTTTTAAATTTTGAAAAACAGCTTATTTTTTTTATTGCGGGGTTTTTGATAATGCTTGCGGTGAGTTTTTTTGATTACAGAATGCTAAGAAATAATTCTTATTTGATTTTAATTTTGTATGCAGTTTGCCTGCTTTTGCTTTTGGGACTTTATTTTTTTGCCCCCATAATAAAAGGCACGCGCGGGTGGTACAGACTTGGGATTTTGTCTTTAGACCCCATTGAGCCCACAAAAATTGTTTTGGTGGTTTTGCTGGCAAAATATTTTTCAATGCGACATGTTGAAATGTATAAATTCAGGCATATTATTTTTTCAGGATTATATGTTTTTTTGCCCGCATTGCTGATTTTTATAAAACCCGACCTTGGCGGAACTGCAGTTTTGCTTTTTATGTGGATTGGCATATTGCTAGTTTCGGGAATTAAAATAAAGCATTTTTTAATTTTGGCGGTATGTTTTTTGCTGGTTTCGGGCGTTGCATGGCAATTTTTATTAAAAGATTATCAAAAAGAAAGAATTACGTCTTTTTTGTTTCCTTATGATTATTTCGGAGCCTCGTGGAGCCAAAACCAAACAAAAATTTCAATTGGAAACGGGGGAATTTTGGGGCAGGGGCTGGGAAAGGGGTCGCAGGTGCAATTTGGATTTTTGCCCGAGCCACATACAGATTTTATTTTTTCCGTGATTTCCGAAGAATGGGGGATGGCAGGGGTTATTGTTTTGTTTTTTTCTTACGGATTTTTAGTTTGGCGTGTTTTGAAAATTGCAATTGAATCTGACTCAAACTTTCCCCGCCTTTTTGCCTCCGGTTTTGCCATTATTTTAACAGCCCAATTTTTTATTAATATTGGGATGAATTTATCCATATTACCGGTTGTGGGAATTTATCTGCCGTTTATCAGTTATGGAGGGTCGGGGTTAATTGGAAATTTTGTGAGTTTGGGTATTTTGCAAAGCATAAAAACCCGTAGATAACCTGGTTATACAATCGGGCAGGACTTATCCACACCCTTGCCTCAAAACAAGGGTTTTTTTGTTGTTTTAATTCTGGTATAATAAACAAATAAAACACAAGCAGGCCAAAAAACTTTAATTTGTTTTTGACGTGAAAAAAACAAAAAAACAAACCAAGAATAAGATAGTTTTTAAATCTAAAAAAGCAGGAGCAAATACTGTCCCAAAAATAGCCCGCAGTTTTGTTTTACAGAAAAACGAAAAAACGCTTTTAGAAGAGAAAGCGACACTTGCCTGGACATGGAAAAAAAGGACTGAAAAAAAACCTGCTAAAACAGCTGATTTTAAAGCCAGCAAAGGGTTTTTTGATTTTCCAACATCCAGTGTTTTTGCCAAGGTAAAAGAATCAGCGCCAATAAATCTCCATAATATTGTTTCGGCCCAAAGAGTTTACGCCAAAGGTTTTGGGCCAGAATCAGAGTTCCAAAACTTCCTCAAAAACAACACAGTTCTTGTGTTATCCGGCCTGGCAGTGCTGGCTATTTTTGCATTCTTATCCCCCCAGTTTTTTTCCCCCAGCATAGACCCTGCCTTACTCATCAAAACAGCACAAACCCAAAAGCAGAGCCCCATTGTGGCAGAATCAACCCCAGTGCAGTGGACAACCCTCATAAAGAGAAGCGACATCACACAAAGCAATTACCTCCTCAAACTCCCTAAGCAAGCAACAAACATCAAGATTACAGAAATCTCAAAAAACCAAGCAACAGCAATTCTAAACCAAACCCCGTCCGCCCTGGCCACACTCACCACCCAAGACCGAAAACAACTGGCTAAACTCTCAACAACCAACAACACCTTATTTGCCAGCCTGTTAGACTCTGTAAAGTTTCTTTTTGCAGACTTAGAGGAATCAGTCTCAAACGTGATAGAAACAATTTCAGAAAAAGACAAGGACAAAAACAAGATAAAGAAAACCAAAGATGCAAAGATAGTGGATTTGACTTCGGAATTGTCCGCAGACAATGCCGAAGTCACCCCGTCGGATGACGGGGTGGAGCAAGCGCCCGCAACTGGCTCAAATGACCTAATATCTGAGCCGGGAGAGGTCCGACCTCCTGAAAACTTGAATGCAGCTCCCGTGGAGGTCGGACCTCAGCCGGTTGACGATTACGTCCAAGTAACCTACGAAACACCTGCCCCCACAATCACCGAGCAGGAAACAGACAACGGGAAGCTCGTGACAGTTTCCGATGGCAGTCCTTCGACAAGCTCAGGACAAGCACAACTTACAGATGTGCTTGCTTTCACCAAAATCCCTGAAATCTATAAAACAGGTCAAGAAGACAAAATCAAGATAAAGTGGACTAACCCTTCGACAAGCTCAGGACAAGCAATCTCGGGCGAGCAGGACATGGATTTTCAAGCATTTGATTTAGATAACAACGGCAAGTTAGACTATGTTGAATGGACGGTGCCCCACTTGTCAGACCAGTATTTTGAAATTATCTTTATTTCAAAAGCATTTGAACTGGACCAAAACAAAGAAATCATCAATGACATTTATGATATTGTTGTGGCAAAGGATAACACTTGGGCAACAATTCCGAGTGGCCACTATGTCCGTGCCACCTTTGAACAAATCTTAGATAACACAAAGGATGTTACTCTTTATGCACGACCTGCTTCAGCGTGGACGAGTCCGGAGTTTATCGGAGGACAAGTTCCAAGAGTTGAGGTTTGGGCGCAAGCTCCGTCAAATTTTGGCTCAAATGATATATATGAGGAGCAATTGGTTGCTGTTTTTGCATCAATTAACAGAGAAGCTACATACAAGGTCTATCTCACAGATTTACAAACTCCAACAGACGTGTTTGATTTGAAGGTGGTAGGTAATTTGGAAATTGACTGGGTTGTTGACCCGGTCACCTGCGTAGGGACGATAACAGACACCTGCGTAGAATTAGATTTATCAAACTGCGCATTGGTGGCTGGTTGCTCTTTGGGTTCTTACACTTGTCAGGGAACGCATGACGCTTGTGACACATATACTGTGGCTGGAGAAGCTGAGTGTACTGCTTATCACATATGTTCTTGGCAGGCGGCCGCAGTAGCCTACTGCACAGACGGAGCTTGCATAATGGAGGAAGCGTGCACTGGAGCCAACAATGGATACTGCGATAACGGAGCTTGCGTTGACCAAGCATCTTGCGAAGGCGCTGATAATGGATACTGTGACGATGTGGATTGTACAAACCAGAATGATTGCGAAACC
>Ga0208245_1000267_pt1 | contig 48016 bp, 57 predicted proteins | sample RifOxyC1_FD_184035 | JGI IMG/M metagenome (GOLD analysis project Ga0208245, IMG submission 184035) | Soil microbial communities from Rifle, Colorado - Rifle Oxygen_injection C1 (SPAdes) | ecosystem: Environmental > Terrestrial > Deep subsurface > Rock core/Sediment | place: Rifle, Colorado... | reverse complement strand
CAAGGAGAAATTCCTTAACTTAATGGAATTGGTAACACGCCCCCACGAGAGGTTGAACTAATAATTAATTTTAGAATTATTTTTATCTAGCAGAATCAGCTTGCTTTTCAGAATCTTTTTTCTTAATCATTGCATAGCTATCTGCATCAGTTTTGTAAGCTTTCATTATTTCGTCAGCAAGAGCTTCTTCAATTTTAGTTTTTTTATTATGAGATTTATCATAACTTCCTTGAACTATCAATCTTAAAGTCATTGTAACTCTTCTTAGTGGGCTTATATCAACAGCTTGAGGATATCTTGCTCCACCATATTCAATTACAGTTATCCCATCTCTTGGAGCTGCATTTTCAATAGCAGTAACTAAAACTTGTATTGGATTAGTTTTTGTTTTTTCTTCAATTATTTTTAAACATTTTAAAACAATTTGCATATTCTGAGAATATTTTCCAGATTTCCATGAAGTTTGGATTTTATGTTTCTTTCCCCTATGTCCAGGAACTGCAATTAAATTTGCAAATAATTCAATAATATTTATTTTAGCTTCTGAGAACTTTTCCCTATGCCTTCCATAGCTTTTAACCATAAGTTTTGGCTCAAGATTAATATATCTCTTCATACCAGGATCATTTGCCTTTACATCAGAGACATCATAGATTCCAAATAATTTGAATCCTTCTTCTTTTTCAACAATTTCATCAGCCTGGATTATTTCTTCTTCCATATTTTCTAATTCTTGTTCTGCCATTTTATTTTTTATTTTTTACCCCAAGACTTTTTCCAAAAGGGCTGTTTTTATCTAGGTCTTCTTTTTGAAAGTTTTAAATTAACTGGTGTTGAATTTTCTTCACCAACAGCAACACCTTCTAATCTAAATTCTCCATTATATGTGTTTCTATCAAAATCAGCTTCTTTTTCAGCTGAACCAAAGTCATATTCATGTCCCATATGATTAATTCCAGAAGTGTGTGATGGATCAAAATCATCTCCCATTCTACCAAAATAATCATCTTCTGCCATTTTATTATCTTACACTTCCCCCATAATTTAAATTTGTAGAATAAGCTCCATTAGTAAATGTTTTAAACGCTTCCCCAGGCCCATCTTTAATTGCAGATATTATTAATGGAGAACTAACTAACAAAGCTAGCCCTATTAATCCAACTATACAAACATTTTTACTAATTCTTTCAGTATCTTCTTTTGGAACTACTTCTTTTGTTACCATATAATAAAGTGCATCTTTAATATCTTGAATTGTCATTTTAAAATTACCTTCTTCCCTTTTCTATTTTACCTTTCCACAATAATTTAAGTGGCTGGTCATTTACTTTTATAACTTTCCATCTAACTCCAGGAATATCTCCCTTACTTCTTCCTTGTTTTCCACCAATTCTTTCAATAACAACTTCATCATGTTCATCAATAAATTTTTGCGCTAAATTTCCAGGAATAAATGCAGTAACTGTTCTAGAATTTTTAATCAATTGAACTTTGCAGCATTTTCTCATTGCAGAGTTTGGCTGTTTTGCTTCTTTTTGAACTTTTTCAATAACAATTCCTTTTGCTTGATTTTTTCCACCAAGTGGATCTGATTTTTTGAATAAATTTAAGGTTCTAACTTTGTAGGGCCTGTCTTTCCATTTAAATTTTCTTCTATTTTTTATTAATTTTGTTGCGTTTTTTAATCCCATGTCTTTGAATTTCCTATCCCTTTTCAGGGAAATTTAAAGGCCAGAAATCTCTTAAATTTCTGGATTTCAAAAATCAATAAAAGATTTTTGAACTAATGTAAATTCTTGATAAACTATGATAATAAAGTAGGTTTAAAAAGCTTTTGTAGGTTTGTTTTAAAAATTTCTGTTCTTTCCGAAGTTTCTTACAAGAAAGCTCATTTTATTCTTACTTTTCTAATACCAAAATATTGTCCAAGAACATTTTCCATTTCAGCAAGTCTTGCTTTTCCTTTTCCAATTAATGATGCTTTGCTTTGGGGATTTGTATTTATAATAGCTTCATTATCTTTTACTTCAATTCCTTTAATTCTGATTGGTTTAACTAAAATAGAAACAAAATTTTCTAAATCCTCCTTACCTCTTGGATCTGAAATAATTTTTACTTTTCTGCCAATTACAGAACTTAATCTTTCCAGATTCATATTGCCATTTCCAATTGCTCTCATAACAAACTCTTTTGGAACAACAAAAACAATAGTATTATTATATTCAAAACAATGATTTGTTCTTACTCTTGTAATCTGAGTGAACAGATTAGCATATCTTATAAACTGCATATCTAATACTTTTATCATGTTAAAATATCAACGGATAAAGATTAATTGAATATATAGTTTTTAAACCTTTTCATGTAATTTACGAGGGAAAATTATCTTTCCTAATAATTAAATTCATTAATTATGTTACTTTTTATATAATCACCTTATTTTAAATTAATTTTTGCAACTTTATTACTATAACTTACTGAGATTTGGAAATTTTTTATAAAAAATTTATCAAGAAAATATTATTATTACTAAATATCTACTTTTTCTTAGAACTATCTTTTGTATGCTCTGTCAAATATTCAACAGATTTATCTTTTTTCTGTTTCTTATCTGTCAATGGTCCTGTAACTTCTACCATCAATCCAGGAAGACCTGTTCCAACAGGAACTGGTTGATTTAAGATTATATTTTCTATAACTGAATCCAATTCATCTTTATTATCCTTTAATGTAGCATTTACAAATTGTTTTACAGGAGTCTCGAAACTTGCCCTTGCAAGTATTGAACTTTTTTGAGAAATAATTCCCATCCTTGTTATTCCCTTTACACTTCCTTCAGAAGTCATTGCATCTGCAATTAATTTTGAATGTCTTTGATCAATATCTAATCCCTGGGATGTTGTGACTTTTTGAATTTCTCTTATTATTGTAGCTCTTGCAACCTCTACTCCAAACACATCACAAACTTCATGTAAGTCATTTGAAATTGTTCTTGTTTTGTCAACTCCTTTAAACTGGATTATATCCTTAAGATTAGTCCCTGCAGTTAAAATAACATATCCATGTTCTCTCTTAACAACTAATATTTGTTCAATTCCCTTTAATCCAGAGATTATAGCTCCTTTTATTTTTTCTTTTAATTTATAAATTTCCTTAAAATTAAGTTCTTTTCCACTAAATATTAAATTATTTCCACTCACTTTGCAATCAAGATTATATTCTTCTTTTAATCTTCCTGCAATTGTCTCAATTGAAGCATGAACTCTTTTCAAAGCATCAGTACTTACATTAGCTTCAATTTTCTTATCTCCAAAATTAATTTTTATTTCCTTAACAATATCCTTTAGTTTAACTTCCTGTATTTTTTCAGCAATAGTTTTTGCATCTTTTTCATTATCATGTTCCTTATCAAGATAAATATCCATTGTAGGAGTTGAAGGTGTTCTTCTTGCATCAAATATTTCAATTAATCTTGGTAAACCAGATGTAACAGCCATTTCAGAAACTCCTGCAAAGTGGAATGTGTTCAATGCCATCTGTGTTGAAGGTTCTCCAAATGATTGAGCAGTGATTATTCCAATAGCTTCTCCAGCAGGAATATCTTTGTCTTTATGTAATCCTGAGACATCTTTTCCATCTTCTCCATATTTGAACTGTATAATACTTCCAGCACCATCTCTAACTGTTTTATCATATTCAACTCTAATATCCTGTAATGCATTTGCAAGTCTTCTGTATAGATAACCTGATTTTGGAGTTCTTAATGCAGTATCCATCAGTCCATCTCTTCCAGTAATTGCTCCAAAAAAGAATTCATAGGGTTCTAATCCTTTTAAGAAAGAACTATAGATAAATCCTCTAGCTTTTGGACTTAAATCATGTTCTTTAAAAAAAGATAGTGTTCTATTAGTATAACCAATACCAATTCTTTTTGCCCATAAAGCCTGCTGTCCAATACAACATGCCATCTGTGTTATATTCAAAACATTTCCACCAGAACCAGCACTAATCATTACAGAAACTGGATTTGCTTTTGAAACTTCTTTTTCAACAACTTTTCCTATTTTTGTTCTGATTGCATTTAAAGTTTGCAATATTTTAATCTCTCTAGTTTCCTCAGAAGTTTTTCCAGGAATAATTTCTAAATTACCTTTTTTATAACTTTCAATTATATTTTCAGTTTCTTTTTCAGCATCTTCAATTATTTCTTCTGTAGATTTTTTTACTTTTTCATTTACATTCAAATCATCAACAGAAATTGTAAATCCATGCCTAGATAAATAATGTGTCCCAAGGCTGAATGCATGTTCCAATGTTTCTATAGTTTCTAATCTTCCTTTTTCATTATCCAAGGATTTTATTAATTCGCCAGATTCAACACCAAATACATTTTCATCCACTTTTCCTTGTTCAATATTACCATTTTTTATAACAAATGGTTCATTTGTTCTTGTTTTTCCCCTATAATCTATCTTTGGAAGTATTTCTGAAATTATTTCACTTCCATTTAATTTGTTTTTTGAAATTTTAAAATTAGTTCCTGATTGGAATAATAGCTGAGTAGCATCGCCCCTGCTTAGTTCCTCATCGCATAACAAATAGTTTCCAGTAACAGCATCAGATATACATCCAAGTAAGTTTCCATTATCCTTGCAGGACATTAAATTTTGATTTACATCAAGTAAAATTTTTGCTTCAGCTCTTGCTTCTTCTGTTTGAGGAACATGAATATTCATTTCATCCCCATCAAAATCAGCATTGTAAGGTGGAGCTGTTGCAGGATGTATTCTAAATGTTTTATATGGAAGAACTTTTACAAAATGAGCCATCAAGCTTGCCTTATGTAATGATGGGTGTCTATTAAATAGTACAACATCACCATCAATTAATTGTCTTTCAACAACATAACCCGGAACAAGTTCATCCAATATCTCTTGTTTTAAATCAGAAGTAATTCTCTTTCTTCTTCCATCAGGCCTTATAACATAATTTGCAGTAGGATAATGTTCTTTTTTAATAATAGCCTTTAGTTGTTCAATATTAAAAGAAGTAACTCTTTCATTGACAGTTAAAATTTCAGCAATTTCAAATGGAACTCCAACTTCATTTATCTTTAAAGCAGGATCAGGAGAAATAACTGTTCTAGATGAAAAATTAACTCTTTTTCCAGCAAGATTATGTCTTATTCTTCCTTCTTTTCCTTTTATTCTTTCAGTTATTGTTTTTAATGGTTGTCCACTTCTATGTCTTGCAGGAGGAATCTTTGTAATTGAATTATCAAAAAATGTTGTAATATGGTATTGTAATAAATCCCATAAATCTTCAATAATAACTTCAGGAGCTCCTGCATTCAAATTCTCCCATAGTCTTTGATTTGCCCTTATAATATCTGATAATTTATGTGTTAAATCATCCTCTGATCTTTCTCCACTTTCAAGTGTAATTGAAGGTCTTACAGTAACCGGTGGAACTAATAATAATGTTAAAACTCCCCATTCAGGCCTGAATATTTTAGGATCAATTCCAGCAAGTCTTGCTTCTTCATCTGAAATTTTTACTAATCTTTCTCTTATTTCTCCTGAAAATAATCTTCTTTTTCCAATTCTAAATGTACTAGGTTTTTCTAATTTAATTTTTTCCTGTTCATAATTACAATGAGGGCATTTTTTTGTATCTTTTGCTCTTTTTAATCTATCCTTAACATTTTTGTACTTAATCATATCTTTTTCTTTTATCATTAGTTTATGGCATTCAGAACAAAAACATCTTAAGAATAATTCTATAATCGGAACATATTTAATATGGAATATTGGTCTTGCAAGTTCAATTGTTCCAGGATGCCCTAAACATTCTTTAAGTCTTCCACCACAAGTTCTACATCTTACTCCGGGATCAATTGCACCAAGTCTTAAATCCATTAATCCACCATCAACAGGATATCCATCTACATCATAAAGTTCTGGAGTAATTATTTTAGCCTTTGCTATTTTTTTGATTTCATCAGGTGATAGCAATGTGAATTGCAGGCTGTCAACTTGTTTTCGAATAGGTTTCATTGTGTTTGTCCCCCAATTTTTAATATTACCACCCTAGGAGTTCCTAGATTTATAGTAGAATCATAAATTGGACAAGTTGTAAAATCTCTAGAACAATATTCATCAAAAAATCCAGGGCTTCTAGCAGTCCCACATCTAAGATTTTTAATTCCAGTATGAGCATAAGGACAAATTGATTGACTTCCCCATTTATTATCTGGAATTATTTCTACAATTGAAAGTGTACTAACATCTACAAGATTATCTATTGTCATCTTAGCTTTCTCCAATTTCATAAGTATTTATTTGAGTAGCATAAGTATCTTTCATAAAATCATCTAATGCATCTTGTGGAGGTAATGTAGTAATAGTATTTCTATCTGAATATTCTATAGGCAATATTAATCCCTCTCTTCTTGAAATAGCCATTTCTCTTCTTTTTAGAAAATCTACATCCCAATTAACATAAAAACCCATATCAGCAAGAGGACCTTGAGATCCAATTTCATCTGTTGCTTGTGAAAGTACTTGGAAAAATGATCCATCTATCAATGCCCTTTCCAACTGTCCAAATAAATCTATTGTCATCTTATTGTTCGTATTTATTCTTTAAATTAAATTTAGTTCTAATATGTAATGATTGTATTTCATCAACAAGTAATTTGAATGCATAAGATATTTCAATAGGTTCAATCTCTTGACTGTTACACATTGGGCAGGTTAATTTATTTCTTATATTATCTTCAATTGCAATTGCCCCACACTTACTACATATATGCAATACAACTTTATCTGAATCATATCTTTCTTTTAATAATAATGATGCTCCATGAGCAACTAAAGCCTGTTGTTCCATTTCTCCTAATCTTAATGCCCCGCCCTTTGCTCTTCCTTCAATTGGTTGTCTCGTTAACAATGTAACTTTTCCAGAAGCTCTTGCATGCATTTTATTGCTTACCATATATTTCAATTTTAAATAATACATATCACCAACATAGATTTTTACATTCATCATTTTTCCAGTTATTCCATTGTAAACTGTTTCTTTTCCATCAAATCTAAATCCTAATTTTTCCAAATCTCCTTCTAAATCTTCAATTTTCTGTCCTGAAAATCCAGTTCCATCCATTATTTTTCCACTTAAACTTCCAACTTTTCCAGCAAGCAATTCAATTAAATATCCAACAGTCATTCTTCCAGGAATTGAATGAGGATTAAATATTACATCTGGCTTTATTCCCTTTGAAGTAAATGGCACATCATTTTCAGGAATTATTGCTCCAACAACTCCCTTCTGTCCGTGATTTGTAGCAAATTTATCTCCTAATTCAGGAATTCTTAAATCTCTTGTTCTTACTCTAACTACCTTATTTCCTTGCCCATCTTCTGTTATGAAAACCGCATCAACAGTAGCTTTTTCTTCCTGCCTTATAACAGATGAAGCCTCTTTCTTAGCCTTTACTGAAATTTCCCTGACTTCTGATAAGAATTTTGGAGGAGATGTTTTCCCTATAACAACTTCACCAGCATTTAATTTAGCTTCAACATATGCAAGTCCATCATCTTCTAAATATCTATAGGATTCTTCAGTCCTATATCCTGAAACATCTTTTTCAGGAATACAAATTTGATCTTTTAATCCGCCTGCATAATTTAATTCAATAGAAGTATATGGCCTAAAATAAGTGCTTCTTCCAAATCCCCTATCAACACTACCTTTGTTTAATATTAATGCATCTTCAATATTATAACCTTCATGAGTCATTACAGCAACAACTACATTTTGTCCTGCAGGATGTACATTTAATGTATCATAAACAAAAGTTCTTACAATTGGTTTTTGAGGATAATGCAAGATATTAACATCAGTATCAATTCTGCAATGATAATTTGCAGCATAAAGTCCTAATCCTTGTTTCTGAGTCTTGCTTCCTCTAATAAGTCTTGAACTCTGGTCGTAATTTGCATATGTAACTAAACTTGTAACAACACCTAATAAAGAAATTCTATCAATGTCTAAATGAGTATTTTCACTTGTTAAATGCCTTTCTTCTAAAGCAACCAATGCATTTTCTTCTTCAGCAGTATCTAAATACTCAATTAATCCATTCTTGATTAAATCATTCCATTTTAAACTTCCATCTTTTACAAGATTTATATGTTCTTCAGTTAATCTTGATTTTCCATTTTCAACTATTATCAATGGTCTCATTACTCTTCCAACTTCAGTTGATAAAACAATATTGCCTTGTTGAATATTGTATCTTATAGAAATTTCAATTGGTAATTCTCCTTGTCTTCTTTTTTCTCTTAATTTTTTAGAGAAATTAATAGCATCTTCAATAATCCCTACAAATCTTCCATTAAAGAAAACATCACTACCATTATTTTCATCCTTTTTCATTCCAAAGCTCGTTAAGATTTTCATTAATTTTTCTTCACTAATATCTGTTCTAGTAGATATTTTTGCAAGCAATGCAAGATTTTTTCTTAAACCAATTTCAGTTCCTTCCGGAGTTTCAACAGGGCAAAATCTTCCATAATGAGTTGGATGTAATGTTCTTGCTAAGAAATTTTCCTGTTCACCAGGAAGCATAGAACTAACTCTCTGTAGTTGTGATAATATTGCAAGGTAATTTGTTTTATCCATATTTTGAGTAACTCCTGTTCTCTCACCAATCCAGTTGCCAGTTGCAATAGCACTTTCTATTCTATGAGTGAACAATGTTGATTTTGCAATTGTTTTTATTGAATAGAATTTTTTTCTTTTCTGAATTTTTTGTAAAGAATGTTGAATATCTCTTAAAAGAATATTTATATTTATCCTGAATAAATCTGCAAGTAAATCTCCAGACATTCTTACTCTTTTATTTGCATAATGATCCTTATCAGTTAAATTATCAGGATTTTCTTTTGCAACAAAAAATTGTTTTATGAATTTACATAAAGTAATTGCTTTTTCAATTCTATTTTCTTTTTTTAATCCAATATGTGGCAAGAAATAAGAATCAAGTCTTTGTTTTATTCTATCTAAAATTTCTTTTTCAGTTCCCTGTAAAGAGGTTTTTTCAGAAATAGCAAGCATAGCATCTTTTTCAGTTTGTATATTAGCAAATTCATAAAGATTAACAATTAGAGAATCATTTTCTTTTCCAATATACCTTGCAATATCTGCTTCCTTAGTCATTCCAAGAGCTTTTAACATTATTATTATTGGAATATTTTTAAATCTTGAAAAACTTACTTCAACAATTCCTTCATTTGTATCTGTTATTGTTATTGGGATTCTATAGCTTCCCCTCTTTGAAAATAATCTTAACATCAATCTTCCCTTAGATCTCTCAATAAATGGTTGATTTTCAGCAAGGTCTTCAGTCATTACAATTACTCTTTCATTGCCATTTATAATAAAATATCCGCCTGGTTCCAAAGGATCAATATAATTTTCAATCAATTGTTCCTTTGTCATGCCATCTAGATTACAATATTCACTTTTTACAATAACTGGAATTTTACCAATCTCAACATCATGACTTTCCATCTGGTCCTGTTGCTTAACAGTTATTTCAACATGAACAGGAGCAGCATATGTAAGTCCCCTTATTCTTGCTTCTGCAGGAGTTATTGTATGTGAACTTCCATCAGCTTCATGAATTTCTGGCTTTCCAACCCGAATTTTTCCAAGATTTATTTCAATATCTTCCTTAGGCATTGATTCATTTAATTCATCAATTATTTCCTGCATTCTATGATTTATAAAATTGTTAAAAGAAACAATATTTGATTCCATCAAACTGTGTTCTTGTAAATATCTCTTCACTAATATATGTGATTCTTTTTGTTGGTTTTTTTCTATATTCATATTTTATTCTCCAGTAAAAAAAGCAATCCTAAAAATCTTCTTGACTTTTTATGTTGGTTTTTTTTCTATTCCTTTTATTTTCCCATATCCCCTAATAATTCTAAATATTATTTATACAGTTATAACTCTGTAGTAAAATGCTTTTTTATTATCAGTTACTCTTTCTATTTTTATAACTTCTCCAACTTCACAGCCTTCTGGCAAAGAGGTATCAATGATTCTAATTTTTGGTAACTGAGTAAGAGAAATATTTAATTCTGTAAGTAGTTTATCAACCTCGTTCTGACTTAATTTAGAGCATTTTGGCTGTAATATGTGCATTTTTCTTAGGGGGTTATCTAAAGGCCTTAGGAGAGTATATTTTTGGAAACTCTAGAATTTCCTTTACGACTCTATAATTATGAATTTATAATTACTAATAAATCTGAAAGTTGATTTATAAACCTTTCGTTTTTTTATTTTTTTTGGACAATGGTTTATAAACCTTTCGGTTTTTTTCAAAAAATCAAGGTTTTATGCATGTAAAATGAGTAAAATTATTTCAAAATCTTAATTATTTTCCACATTTTTATAACCAATGCACTTATTCTCCAAACACATGCAAGAATTAATTGTTCTATCAATTTCATTATCACTACAAAATCTTGCACAGTCAAATTCCGGAAAATAATTTTTATTTTTGCAGTAGTTACTGCAACCACAATTACTAAAGAAAATAGCACAATCAGAGTCAATATCACAATCAGTGTTATTCTTAATAATCTTAGTACAAGTTTCATTTATAATCCTACATTCAAAATTCACAGCAATTAAATCTGTAGTCATAGGACAAATTTTATTAGATTCATTAGTACACTCATTTCCACAAGCATTACATATTATCTCCAAATTTTTATCACAATCCTTTGCACAGTTATAGATATTCTCAGTTTTATTTTCACAAATTCCATTACCACATTTTTCAGTGCATATTCCAGAAATTCCAACAATAAATTCTTGTTTAGGTGGAATAAGTTTTAATTCATCACAACAAACAGGAGAATTAGGTATTACTGGAATAGATTCTCCTTCATTTACACAAATATTTCCCGAATTCAAACAACTATCTTTACAATTAAAAAAATTACTTATTACCATGTTTCCACAATTTTTTCTAACAACATTTGATTCTTTTTTGCATTTAGTAAAATTGCTTAAGCAATCTCTAATATTTTTTTTATCATTTGAACAATTTTTATAATTCAATCCACATTCTGAAAGATCATTTAGATATTCTTTTATGCATGATTTTTGATCTAATTTTTTGTATTCATTACATCCGCGAACACATTTAGAAAATTCAGAAGCCTTATCATTGCTAGAAGCATTAACACTAAAATTTACAATAATTAAAAAAGTTATTACAATCAATATAAAAACAATTATTTTTTTCATAAATCCCTCATCAATTCATGTTATTTAAGCATATTTATCGCTCATCATATATAACAAAATATTAATAAAAAAACAATTTTTTAAAATCCACAAGAACTGGCTGGACGAGGTGAGAATATTCAATTTGACTCAATGTAATTATAACAATTTGGATATTTGAGTTTGATTTGAACATGTTCAAATCCACAAGAACTGGGGGACGACGAGCATTTCCATTTTTTAATTGGAATCAAAAACAAACTAAAAATGAAAGTGCGAGCAAGGGATTTTCAAATCCCCGAGATAAACATAGAATGGGGACGAGGGGATTTGAACCCCCGACACCCTGCTTTCTTCTTTCTGCTTTTCTTCGCGTTATTAAAAGGCAGGTGCTCTAACCGGGCTGAGCTACGTCCCCGTAGCAATTGATTTTAAAGTCTTTGCTTGACTGAGTTTTATAGGTGCTCTAACCTGCTGAGCCGAGAACTTGCATCTTGGCTTCTTGTTTTTTATTAACAAGATGCTGGTGCGAGTTTACGTCCCCGTAGCAATATATTAATTTCATTAATACATAAAATTCATAGATAAATTTGCTTTAAAAAACTTTGTAAAATTATTTATCACACAGTCCACAGGATTTTCTTTCAGGACATTTTCCATATATTTTTCCCTGAGGAACAGCATATTTTCCAACTTCAGGAGAAACTTCATTAATATGATGGGCCATTTGTCTAGCAATATTTCTTATTTCCCATTGAGCTTCTGTGCAGGTTCTTTTTCCAATTGAGTGAATGGCATTCCAACCATTAACATGAATTAAATCATAGACAACTAAGGAATGAGGAACAATCCCAATAACATCTAAATCATCTGAATATTTTCTAGCATATTCTATTGAAGCCTCGTTTAATTCTCTATAGGAATCCAAAAATCTACTTTTTTCAATACTTCTCGGAGTAACATAAAGACCTCTTTTTACAGCTTGACTAATTGTCTGAACACTTTGATCCCAAGTCCTCTGTCTTGTTGCCTGATGAAAACAAGCAAGAGACATTGGTGCTAAAAATGTAAAGTGATAGTGCTTTAGATTTGCAAGTTCTGCTTCATCTCTTTCACCAACAGCCCTATCTACTGAAGCAGGTTCCATAAAAATTCCAGAATGGTCAACTAAAACAACTTCACTAGGAAGATTTCCTTTAACTGAATAATGATTCATTAAATGATTAATAGTTCTGTTTCTTTCTGCAAATAATTGTGAACTTGGCATCCAAGCTAACACTTCATAGTTAGTTCCCCTATTTTTCATTAATCTTGGAGCAATTTCAGTTGCCTGTTGAACCATTTGTTCAACAGTATCCCTAACTTCACTAGGAACTCCTTTTCTTTGAGACATTGAATGCAAATGCATTAATTCCCTTGCATCAATTTTTGTTTGAATTGCAGTTCTAGTATACAATGGAAGAATATATCTTGCATCTTCAGCAGGAACTCCCGAACCTTGCATTTCATCATATAACTTAAATTGCTGTTTCATTAAATCTTTCCAAACAGTTCCCTCTAAATTTTTTGGAACATGAAATCCTCTTTCAGCAGTAGCTCTTCTCAAAGATTGTTGTAAATGATCTGCATATTGAGGACCGCACAAAAATAAAGTAGATGCTCTTGATAGATTATCAATTGAAAACAAAAATTCACTTTGGTCTAGGACAGCACCATGCCCTCTCCCAGAAGTTTCTGCAAATATTTTTTCTTTTCTTGCTTCATAATCTTCTCTTCCTATTTCAGCCCTATGTATATCACTAGAGCAACTTTCATCAAAACATCCCCTTGCACCACAGCTAGCAGGATCTTCAACATCCCAATTTCTATCATGGTTTTGTAGCCATGCAACTAGTTCCACCTTTTTTTGAAAATCACTCATAATAACAAAATAAAAATAGACTATTTAAAGAATATTATAAAAAAATAAACATATCAAATAATTAGTTTAAAACTTCTTTAACCTTATCTTCCAAAATATCTGCTGCATGACATCCAATAACTCTTGCTATTTCATTACCTTTTTTAAAAATAATAACACATGGCATTGTACTTACTTTATGAACATCTTTTAATTTTGCATTATCCTCTATATTTATGCTAATAAATCTAACATGATTTAATTTTTCAGCTAAATCTTCAATAACAGGAGAAAGCATTAAACAAGGCATATGCCATTCTGCAAAGAAATTTACAACAACATGTTCGTTGTTTTTAATAATATCATTGAATTCTTCATATGTAACTTCAGTTTCTGATTCTTGACTTTCCATTTTAAACACCCAATACCTTTATCTTCTTCTAGAACATAATTCATAAAAAAACCAAAATTCATGGGTTAATAAAGTTTTTGGAAAAACTTTATTGAAAGCTTGTTCCTGGTTTTTGTAACTCTAAATTTAATTAAGAATATTAATCCAGTTATTATATTTGTTTTATTAACCCCCCAACCTCTATGTATCATATTATGTCAGGAATTAAAACTACATTCTTTAGAATGTGGTAGTAACTTACAGGTTTTAATTCCTGAACATCCAAAAAACAAGTGCCTGTCACAAACCTCCACTTTTAAGTGGAGGTGGCACATTGTTTTTCTGATTCATATTAATTGTTTGTATCAATTGCATTTGAGCAAATAAGTTTTTTATTCCAACCAATTTTTAAATCCATATCCTAGAACATAATAATCATTATTAAGTTCCCAAACAACCAGAAATCATGCCAAGAAAACCAACAGCAGAAGAAAAATTAAGAGAACTAATAAAATCAAGATTAATGAGTTTTAAAACAAATGCAGATTATCAAGATAGGCCATCCTGGGATGAGGGATTTATGCTCGCTGCCTATGAATCTGCAACAAGAGCTAGTTGTCTCCATATAAAAACAGGTTGTGTAATTGTAAGAGACAAAAGAATTATTGCAGCAGGATATAATGGAGCTCCATCTGGAATAGAAACCTGTTTAACAAGAGGATGTAGAAAAGATTTATTGGAAATAGCTCAAGGTACAAAAGGAACTGGAAATTGCAGAGGAGCTCATGCTGAAATAAATGCCATGGACCAAATAGCAAGAAAAGACCTTCAGGGAACTGTTCTTTACAGTGTAATGTTTCCCTGTTCTCATTGTGCAAGATCAATTGTAGGTAATGAAATTTCAGAAGTAGTTTATTCAATAATTTACAAAGAACCTGACTCACTAACAAGAGACTTATTTTCAGAAAAAGGAGTTAAATTAAGGAAATATCATCCAGATATTTTAAAACAGTTTATAAGATTAATGAGAGTTCACAATCAAAGATATTCCAAGGATTTTTCAGAATAATTTCTTTCAAATATAGTTCTTTTCTACCAGAGGACTCTTTACTTTCTAAGAAAAGAGGGCTTTAGTCTATTTAAAATCCTGTTCTTCCCAAGGATTCTTTTAAGAAGGCTTTAGTCTATTTAAAATCCTGTTCTTCCCAAGGATTCTTTTAAGAAGGCTTTATTTCTTCTGATTATTGTATAAAGCATCTATTTCAGCATCACTTAATGAACGATTAAAAATCATTGCATTATCAATATATCCATAATAATAACCCCAATGACATCCTGTTCCAACACCAATTGCAACAGAACTAGTATATCCAATAATTGTACGGGGAGCAGTATAAGCAGTAGTTAATTTTGGAGTTCCACTATCAAAGTATAATATTGCACTAATAGTATCAAATTTTAATGCAACAAAATGCCAATTTTGATCATTAATAACATCACTTGCAATTATACTTCCTGGAAGTTGATAAGTAGCTAAATCTTTTATAAGAAAAGATAATTTATTTGTTGTAAAATCAATTCCAATTCCACTACCACAGTAAGCACCAGTTGAATTTACAGAATTTATTGCAAAAATAGTTCCATTACTATTAAGAGAATCTTTTTTAAACCAAATAGTCAATGTTCCAGAAGTTAAAATTGTATTTGATAATATATTGGCAGTAAAACTTCCAGGAGAAGGGGTATTAACCAAAACACCATTAACTGATTGCGCAGCAAGATTATAAACCCCAGTATTTCCATTATCAGAAGAATCCAATGCATCTCCATCAAACTTCCACCAGCTAACAAGTCCAGTATTTAAATTAGCATCAAGAACCCTATTCCCACTTGCATCTTTTTTAACAATTTCAGGTTTTTCACCAACTTCGCTGCCAACAGAACTTCCCATTATAGGTACAACAAATATTTTATTTATTTCAGAATTATTATATCCAATCTCACTAGAATTAAAAACAAAGTTTTTTTGAGTCATTTCAGAAAGATTTTCATTTCTTGCTATTATTTTTCTCTCACCATTCTTATTTTCAAAAATAAATTTTAATCCACTTACAGTTCCTTCTCCAACACCTCTATAAACATTAATTTGCGCACCGCCTGTAACAAACAACTTTGTCTGTTTTATTTCCATACTTATGGTTAAAATATCTGTAGAATCTGAATCAGAGGTATTTTTCTTAACTATGCCATAGATAATATTTGCAACAATTATCATTGCAATAATTACAATTAATATAAGCAAAACAGCAGTTACAACTCCTGCTTGTGAGCGTTTAGACTTTGACATAATTTTATTCATATTAACAAAGCATGAACACGAATTAGATTTATTCAACCCCTTTTTCATAGAAATATAAACAATCAAGAGTTTAAAAATAATATGTTTTAGAATCCTGTTCTTCACAATGGCTCTTACAGAAGGATTTATTTCCCAGTACTTCCAAAACCACCAATTCCCCTATCAGTACTAGACAATTCTTCAACTTCTTCAAATTCAGGTATGTAATAATCCTGAATCACTCCCTGAGCAATTCTATCTCCTTTAATTATTTTATAGGGATTTTTTGAATGATTGCATAATACAATTTTTAATTCTCCACGATAATCAGAATCAATAACTCCTGCAAATCTATGTATTCCCTTAAATCCCATTCCACTTCTATCCCAAATAAAAAGTACTTTTCCAACAGGAACTTCTATTGCAATTCCGGTTGCAACAGCATGAGTCTCTCCAACTTGTAATTCATAATCTTCACAAGAATATAAATCAAAACCAGCAGCATGTTCACTTCCAACCAAAGGAATTTTTGCATCAGCATGCAATTTTTTTATTTTAACAGGAATTTTTTGTATCATGTTTAAATTTTTCTCTATGAAATTTTAACAGCCTAAAAATTTATAGTAAATTTTTTTGATCTTTTTTATATTTAACAAATAGAAAATTAATTACTTGTTTTTAAACTCTTTGTATAGCTAGATATTTCCATCCAGAATATTTTTGTTTATCAACTTTATCTATTTTATCAACCTGTGATTCTCCAAGTCTTGTCCTATCATACTTCATTTGAATTACAAGAGTATCTGGATGATATAATCTATATATATTAAATCTTGATTCATGATCTGGAAAAGAAGTTCCTGAAAATTCAACAACAAAAACATCATCACTTCCAAGAGTAACAACATCACCTGTTTGTAATTCATCTAAAGTTTGTATTTTTGCCATATTATCCCCTAGCCATTATTCTTGCTGCTTCCTGTAATATTTCTTCCTCAGAACAAACTCTTGCAAGTTTGCTTGGATCAGGTTGAGCATCCCAAGATTTAGGCCAGCTATCCCATTCAGCAGGATAAGCATGAGTGGATAAGTCATAGCCAAGTCTTTGAAGAGTTGCTTCTGATTGATTAAATCCATTTCCTTTTGCTTCAGCATCCATTTGAGCTGCAACTAATCTTTTTAATCCTGTTTCATCTCTACCTCCAAGTTTTATAAAAAAATCCTCAAGACTAGAGCTTATACCTTCATAACCAACTCTTTTCATTCTTTCAATCTGTTTTGGAAGGTTATCCCTATCGACATATAATCCATAAAGATGAAGTGAACTTGAATGATCAATATAACTTCCCATTTTAATTGGTTGACCAATTGTATCAGAAACTTTTCCAGCTAGTAATTTCATTAATCTAAGTTGAGCAACATTATTTTCATTCCACGCTTTAAACAAATCTCGACTTCTCCAATCTGTTTCATAGTTCATAACTAGATTTCCTTGGCTATCTTGAGCAAATCTTAATTGCCCTAATTGCCAGCAAGGAGGATCTTCTTGTTCAAGAATGATATCTTCACCAGCTCTCCATATTGCAAATTGATAATCTCTTCCACTTATTCTCTGTCTTTTATCCCAATCATGTTTTATTCTTTGAAAAACAAATGGAAGCTGTTCAACCATTCTTTCATTGTAAGTATAACCCCACCATTCAGGATGTTGTTCATTTTTTTTCCAATGATTATGAATTCCATGAGTAACTTCAAGAATATATTGCATCATTCCTTCTGCACCATCATACATTCCAGCAAAACAAATTGTAGGCTCTGCTTCTGTATCTTTCACAACAACAGTCATATTTGCATCAAAACCAAGACTCATTCCAGACCTATGTTTTGGAGTCTCGATTCTTTGCCCATGATCATAGCAAGCAATAATAGCATTAAAAGTAGCTTCAGCAAGATTATCTCCTTCAACTAGAATAGCAGGTTTTCTCCCTCCCCCCCTTAACGAATTATCTTCACTCATTTTAACACCTTTTTTTATAAATAACTACTTATGTAGTAAATGTTGATTTTTCTTTATTTAAAAATAAAGAACTTACCATCTTTTATAAACATAGTTATAAAATAAAATATATTTCAGAAAAACAAACTTATCCTATTAATAATTTGTCTAAGCTCTTAATACTCCAACATAAAACTGCGAATAAAATTTATCCTGTTCTCGAGTAACATCCATCACACTTTTTAAACTAGGAGGAACATAGCACCATCTTCTATTAGAAGTTAATAATGTAATTTCACTTTTTCTTACATAAAAAACATCAAACACCATGATTGCATGTGCTTTAATCAATGCATGAACAAGTCTGTCTCTAGAAGTTCCATCATATTGATGCAATTTATTATTAGCAAGTCTTTTCATTGCTTCCCTAGTTTCCTGAAATTCTTGAAAAAATGTTTCTGTTCTTTCAACTCCAAATACTCCAAGCAAAGATTCAAGCATTGTTTTTTTCATACAAATCAACTAATAAATTCAGTTTATAAGAATTATTGTAATAAAATAACTTTTTTCAGCATCTAGTATAGGTGCATTTAGAACACTTTTCACAACCTTCTTCACGAATCATTGGACTCTGGCAACTAGGACATAAGTTTGAACTTTTTCTTATTCTTGCTTTAGGAGATTCTTCACTATTTCCATTTGTATGGTTTCCATTATATCCTGCATTATATGGAGGCCCTTTTTCCAATGCTGTTCTTATAGCTTTTGCAAATGCATCGGGAAGTGATTTTACTTTATTTTCTCCAATTCCAGTTTGATTTTCTCCGCCAATATCTTCTAATTGTTCAACTATTAATCTAGGATCAACACCAGCTTTTATTGCAAGAGACATTAATCTTCCACCCATTTCAGCTAAAGCAGGCAAATCTCCTCCTGCTTTTCCAACAGCAACAAAACTTTCATATGGATGTGGAGCTTGTCCATCTTCAAAAGCCCAATTAAATGTTACAAATGCAGTATGGCCATAAGGAGTTTTAACAGCAACAGTCCTTCCAAAAACATCTCCAGGTCTTGGTTTTTTTAATTCAGACCTAACCAATTGTTCAAGTTCCCCCCTCATATTCCTATTTGTCTTTCCATCAGATCTTGCTTCAGTATCTAATACCTGTGTTTCTAAACTTCCATCAACATAAACAGTTATTCCTTTACAACCTTTTTTATGCGCAAGAACATAAGCATCAAGAATATTTTCAACAGTTGCACCTGAACTAAAATTAATTGTTTTACTTATTGCATTATCAACATTTCTTTGGAATACTGCCTGCATTTCTATATGATGTTTATAATCTATATCCATTGAAGTCTTGAAAACATCCTGTATTTCCTTAGGAATTTCTTTAATACCCTGACAACTTCCTTTATTAGCCCTGACTTTTTCAATTATTTTATCGACATCAAGACCAGCTTCTTTTATTGCTTCAACAAAAGGAGGAACAATTACTTCAACACTATCTCCACCCCTCATTTCTTTATAGTATGTTAATGCATAATAAGGTTCAATTCCAGAATTTACACCAGCAACCATTGCAATAGAACCAGTAGGAGCAATTGTTGTTCTTGCAAGATTTCTAACTCTTTCATTAGGATTTTCTTTATCATAATCACTTTGATCAAATGCAGGAAAAACCCCTTTTTCAACACCAAGTTTAACAGATTCTTCTTTAGCAACTTTGTTTATAACACCCATTACTCTATCAGCAAGTTCATATGCTTCAGGACTATCATAACCTATTTTCATTTTCATCAACATATCAGCCCACCCCATTACACCTAATCCAATTCTTCTATGTCTTCTAATTGTTTGTTCAATTTTTGGAATAGGTCCTTCATTTAAATCATTGACATTATCCATAAACCTTACAGCATGTCTTACTGTTTGTTCCAATCTAGAAAAATCAACTCCTTTATTGCTAACCATATTCGAAAGATTAACACTTCCAAGATTACATGCATCATAGGGATGAAGAGGTTGTTCACCACAAGGATTTGTAGCATCAAGTAAACCATCTGCCCTCAATAAATTATCTCTTTCAATTGTATCTAAAAATATTATTCCAGGATCCCCTCTTTTATGAGCATAGGCTGCAATTAAACCTAAAACTTTTTTTGTATCTATCTTAACAATGCCATGTTCATCAACTCTTCCAACAACTTCTTGTTTAGTTAACACATCTTGACCTTTTTCACCACTATATTGAATCATTCCAAGTTCATCAAGTACAGGATAACAATTAACAACATCTTGTCCTCTGATTAACAATGAAGCAGGTATTGGTTTTTTACCAACTTCAGATCCTGCTTTTGCAGTCATTATATTTATTTCTACATTTTCAAGATCTCTTGCAGTAATGTCTCTTCCATCAAATCTTAATGTATATTCTTCTCCTCTTTCATAGGCTTCCATAAATCTATTGCTCATTCCAACAGAAATATTAAAATTTCTTAAAACTCCATACATATCCTTTGCTCTTATAAAATCAAAAATATCCGGATGTTCAACATTAAGCACACCCATATTTGCACCTCTCCTATTTCCGGAATTAATTACTTCTGTTTCTTTATCAAATTGCCCTGCAAATGATATAGGGCCTGATGCAACACCTTTTTTTACTTTAAATCCACGAGGTCTTAATCTAGAAAAATTATAACCAGTTCCACCACCATTTTTATGAACAAGTGCAGCTTCAGCAACAGCTTGATATATTTGTCCAAGATCATCTGGAACAGGCAATACATAACAATTAGCAAGAGCTTTTACTTCTGTTCCCAAATTTGCCAGAACTCTTCCTCCAGGAAGAAAATCTAGGGAAGACATCATTTCATAAAATTTTTTAGCATAACTTTCAACCTGTTTGGCATCAGCACCATATTTTACTTCAGCTCTTGCAGCTTCTGAAGAAATAGTGTATAATCTTTCTGCAGGAGTTTGAACTCTACCACTGTCAGTTGTAAGATATTTTTTTTCCATAATACCTACTCCTGATTCTCCAAGCCTATCCTCAAGCATGTTTGGATTTACATAATCTGGCATTTGTAGTGTTGTAGTCATTTTATCTCCTTTTTTGTTTATGTCAGGAATTAAAACCACATTCTTTAGAATGTGGTAGTAATTTAACAGGTTTTAATTCCTGAACATCCTAAAAACAAGTGCCTGTCGCAAACCACACACTAAAGTGTGTTGTGGCATATTGTTTTTTTGATTTTATGTTTACTATTTTTTTAATCAACCTCTTTCATTGCTTTCTTGAAAACTTCAAATCGTTAGATTTGAATGTTGCCAAAAATTTAAAAATTTTTTAGCATTAAGATTTTAATCAACTTCCTTCATTGCTTTTTTAAAATCTTTTAAATCATTAAAGTTCATATAGACACTTGCAAACCTTATGAATGCAACATCATCTAATTTTTTTAATTTGTTCATCACCATTCTTCCTATTATTTCAGTTTTTACTTCTTTTCCCTTCTTCTTTAAATTTTCTTCAATTTCTTCAACTATCTCATCTATTTTTTCAATAGACACTGGCCTTTTTTCACAAGCTCTTATTATACCATTTTTTATTTTCTCTTTGGAAAAAGCTTCTCTTCTTCCATCTTTTTTTACAACAATAATATTTCCCTGTTCTGCTTTTTCATAGGTTGTAAATCTTTTTTTGCATTTTAGACACTCTCTTCTCCTTCTCGTACCATCAGGAGACTCACGTTTATCAGTGACATGAGTTTCTAGACCACAAAATATACATTTCATTTATTTTTTATAGTTCTATATCGTGTAAACTAGGAGATTTTTAATCTCCTCCCTAACCCTGACGATATACAACCTATTGTATACCTCCTTTTTCTAAAACACAACTACTTGTGTTTTGTAGTATTCTAATAAAACAGTACTTTATAAATATTTCTGTAATTAACTACATACAATTTTTTTTCCGACGATAAATTTAAATCTAAAGATTTATAAATTAAGATAAATTATTAACAATATGGTAGGTGAAGAACTTTTTTCAGCAAATCCAACTGCATTACTAAGCAGTTCACTTGGAATTTCAAACAATTTTGCAATAGCAATAATTTTTATTATTACCATTTGGTCTTTAGCATGGAAAGGATTTGCATTATGGAAATCTGCCATGAAAAAAAATAAAGTATGGTTTGTAATACTATTAATTGTGAATACAATCGGAATCCTAGAAATTCTTTACATCTATGTATTTTCAGAAATGAATTTTAATAAAAAATATAATAAAATAAAGAAAAAATAATTAATTACTTTTTTTATGAAGGTTCGTAAGAACCGAATAATAGAAAAATTCTAATTTTTCTTTTTAGCTTTTTTCTTAGCCTTTGATTTACAACAACATCCACATGGCATTTTGTTTTTACCTCTTTCTATAATAATTAAAAATATTAGAATTATATAAATCTAATGATGTTCCCCATTAGCTTCTTTATCTAATTTTTCCAATTCTTTTTTATATAGTTTTTCTCCGAGGTCTTTTTTAAAAGAGCTCTTTCCATGTTTCATTTCATAATCTAAAATAGCTTTTTTTAATCCACTTGAACCAAGCACAGAGCAATGAACTTTAACAGAAGGCAATCCTTCAAGTTTATCAACAATCTTCTGATTTGATATCTTCTTTGCTTGTTCAATTGTTTTCCCTTTTGCAATTTCACATAATGCTTCAGAACTTGCAATTGCACTAACACATCCGAATGTTTGAAACTTAATATCTTTTATCTTGTTGTCCTTAACCTTAAGATAAATTTTCATAATGTCCCCACATTGAGGATTTCCAACTTGCCCAACCCCATCTGGATTTTTTATTTCTCCAAAATGTTGAGGATTTGTAAATCTCTTCAAGACTGCCTTTGTATACGCATTAAAATTATTTTTTTCTTGTTTTTTTACCATTTTGTTTATTATTAGTAATATTTAATTAAACTTAGATTACCTATTAGCTTAAACTCATATACTTTCTCATTTTTGTTATTATACATTAACGATATTTTCATTTTCTTTTAATTTTCTTCTTTTCCTTTAATTTATTCTCTCCATTAAGTTCTTTCACAAGTTCATCAACATCAATTCCATGAACCAATGCACCTTGTTCCAATGTTTCAAATCCAGCCATACCGCAGCCAATGCAATGCATTCCTTTTTCAAATAATATCATGATTGCATCTGGATTTTTTTCAATTATTTCATTGAATGTCATTTCTTTAGTTATCTTTATTTTCAAATCTTTCTTTGTTTCTGAAGATTTGGAAAGACTGAAATTGTTAGTTTCAGACAATTTCTTTATTTTTTGTTTTTTCATGATATTTTTTATTAATGTTTATAGAGTTTATTAGTTATGCAGTTTAGTCTAATCAGCTTAGATACTCACTTTATTGTTGTTTAACATTAACAGTATGTCACCTTTTTGTTTATTGTATCGGACTCATTTTTCTTAATTTTTCAACAATTCCAGGTAATATTCCTAAAACATAATCTATTTCTTCTTCTGTATTAAATTTTCCAAGACTTAGTCTTATTGAACTATTTATTTGCATATGAGAAAGTCCAATAGCAGTAAGCACATGGCTTTTTTCAAGTGAATGTGACGCACAAGCACTTCCTGTTGAACTACTTATTCCATAGGAATCTAAAAATCCACCAATTGCTTCACCTTCAATATTATTGAATCTTATGTTAATATTATTTGCAAGTCTTTTACTTCCACTAGGCCCATTTAAATTTGTATTCGGAATTTTTAAGATTCCTTCAATTAATTTATCTCTTAATCTTCCAATTTCCTTTACATCTTTGTGACCCATAAGTTTCACAGCCTTTGCAAAACCAACAATTCCAGAAACATTTTCAGTTGAACTTCTTAATTTGAATTCATGTCCACCTCCATGAAATAAAGGAGTTATTTTGTTCTTAACATCCTTGTTTATATACAATCCCCCAACTCCCTTAGGCCCATGAATTTTATGAGAATTCAAAGTTAAAAAATCAAGATTCATTTTATTAACGTCAATGTCTATCTTAGTATAGCTTTGGCAAGCATCTGAATGAAAATAAACATTATTTTTCTTACAAATTTTTCCAATTGCTTCTAAGTTCTGTATTGTTCCTATTTCATTATTGCCATGTATAACACTTACAACAAGAGTTTTATCAGTAATAGCTTCTTCTAGTTCTTTTAAATCAATAAAACCTTCAGAATCAACATTAAGATAAGTTATTTTAGCTCCAAGTGTTTCAAGCCATTTACAACTATTCAAAATACAATCATGTTCTATTTTTGTAGTAATAATATGATTCTTTTCTTTTCCAAAAGAAAAAAACAATCCTTTTAATGTAAAATTATTGCTTTCTGTTCCTCCAGAAGTGAATATTATTTCTTCTCTTTTTGCACCAATTGATTTTGCAATTACATCCCTAGAATCTTCAAGAGCTCTTTTTGCTTCCTGCCCAATAAAATGCTGAGAGCTAGCATTTCCAAATTTTTCAGTAAAATAAGGCAACATCTCTTTAACAACTTCATCATCAACCCTAGTTGTTGCAGCATTATCTAGGTAAACTTTTTCAACTTTTGTTTTGTTTTTATTAAATATTCCCATATTATTATTATTATTATTATTAATTTATTCAGAAGATGTTTAAGTAGCAAGATTAATATTTTATGCTCAACTTACTTATCTTACATACATTACTGATTTATATTTTTCCTCCATTTCATTTTATTCCTTTAGCTAAGCATTTCTTACAATATTTACTTTCATGCTGGTCTAATATTTCAAGCATAGGAAGGATAGTTTCTTTATTCAAATGATAAATTCTTTGCTTACCTTTTTGTTTCATCTGAACAATAGCACAATTCTTCAAAGATTTTAATGCATGGCTTATTTTTGATTGTTCTTCTTTTAATTCCTTTGCTAAGTCTAGAACACTCATTTCTTTTTCCTTAAGCATTCCAACAATTCTAATTTTAAGGGGATTTGCAAGATTTCCAAAAAAAGGATAGTATTTTATATTCTCCATTGTATATTTCTTAGTATTCATATGAACTAAGGTTCATATATAAATGTTTCTATGATACAAAATAATCATTATCCTTACTAACAATAATGCATTTAAACTCCAATTAATCAATATAAAAGAAAAGGATGGATGTTAAACAATAACTTATCTAACCAAGCTTACCACTTACTAAACCAAGTTTTACATTAGCTAATAATATAAATATAAAATGGTAAATCATAAATGCTCAATTATTGCAGATCCAGATAGTCCTGGATGGGAATTTGCAGAAAAAATTTATCATGAGCTTAGGATGAAAAGTGATTTATTTGAACTGAACAAAATTAACATTAAAAGATTTAGAGATAATGAAATAAAACCAAAAATAGAGCTAAATGTAAGAGAAAGATATTGTTTTTTTATCCATAATTCAAATTCAAAACCAAGTGACTGGTTTTTAGAACTTGCCTTGATAAATCAAGCCCTTGTTAATTCCTCAGCCTATAAAGTGATTAATGTTCTTCCATATTTAAAATTCAGTAGGCAAGATAGAAAAGATGAATCAAGAGTTCCAATATCTGCAAAGGCAATAGCAGATGTAATTAGTTTATATGCAAATAGGGTTCTTACCTTAGATGTACATAATCTAGCTATCCAAGGATTCTATGATACTAAGGTTATTTTTGATAGTCTTTATTCTTTTCCAACAGTTATTAATTATTTAAAAAAACACCATCCAGAAATAATCAATAATCTTGTAATAATGTCTACAGATGCAGGAGGAGCTCAAAGAGCAAAAATGTTTGCAAAATGTTTAGGAATAAAAGATATTGCAGTTGGTTATAAAACAAGGGAAAAAACAGGAGAAGTTGAGGACTTAAAAATACTTGGAGATGTTAAAGATAAAGATGTATTAATAATTGATGATATTGTTGATTCAGGTGGAACTTTAATAAAAGCAGCAGAAGCATTGAGAAAAGAAGGTGCAAATAAAGTATATGTTTATGCAACTCATGGAATATTTACAAAAGGATATAAAGAAGTTACAGACTGCTTTGATAAATTATTCATAGGAGATACAATAAAACAGCCAGAGGACATTAATGCCGAAATAATTTCCTTCATACCATTATTTGCAGAAGCTATCTATAGAATCAGTGAAGGTGAAAGTCTAAGTGAATTATTCAAGGATGGATATTAAATATCTATTGTCTAGCTAGTATGAATTTCTTCATTAATTCCAGAATTTCTTCTTGTTTATTAGGCAAAAATGTAATTGAACCTGCATTTTTATGCCCGCCACCTTCAACAAAAGAATTTGGAGTGTGTTTATTCAAATAGGAAATAAGTTCATGCATTGAAAAATTAGAATCATCAGTTGCACGAATAGTTATTGCAGTCCTCATTAAACCAGCAGTGACTAAATTGTTTACACCATGGGTTTTTTGCAAATCATCATGCACCATTCCAACACACTTTCCAGGTTTAGGATAAAATCCAAATCCAGGAAAAGTATTTTCAATATCTAGTAATTGTAAAGTTGTCTTTCCAATTTTTTCAACATCTGTATTTGACTTAGCAATAAGAAGTCCTTTTTCTTCTAATCCAATAATATAAGGTGCCATTAAACTAACAAGTTCTTTTTGTTTATGTCTTGGTTCTCCGAATATAACTCCAATATATTCTCTAACTTCCATAAATCTTACTTTTGCAGAAACAAAATCAATAACTTTTGAAATATTAACAAGCAATTCTTTTGTATAACCTTCTTTTTCAGCAATTTTTACATATTCTTTTATCAGTTCTGGATTTGTAATATCAACCCTATCTGCTAAGCCTGCAATAGCAGGAAGCACTTCTAAACCCTGAACATTATTGATAAATCTAGCTAATTCAGCACCCAACATTCCAGCAGAAAATTTGCTTCCATCTTCACCAACCAAGAAAGGATTTACATGAGTTAATACTTCTCTAGAAATAACATCATGATGTTCAAATTTTTGATTTCCTTTTTGATTTGAACAGACAGAAGATATATTATCTTCTGTATCAAAAAAATGATGATCAATAACAATAAATTCAATTCCATGAACTTTTCCCTGTTTTATTCCAAATAAATCTTCAGGAGTAGAACCATTATCAGTTATAATAACCAAAGGCATTTTATTTGAGAATTTAGCTACATTTCTAAGAGAATTAGCAGTATCTCTAATAGAATCATCAATTTCATAAAAAGGAGCCTGACAAGGACTTCTCATAAAAAATTCATAACCTGCTTTTTCACTTCCATGTTCTTTCTCAATTAATGGTAAGATTGCTTTTTCAAGAGCATAACCAGCACAATACCCATCTGTATCATTATGATGTCTTATTATAATTGGCCTATTCTGTATAATTGCAAGCCTGATTTCAAAAGCAGCTTTAATAATTAGTGGTTTTAATTTTTCAATAATTTCACTTTTAACTAAAAAATCAATTTCTTTAACTTCAGCTCTTTTTTTCTGTAAATGAATTATTTTTTCAAGATAAACCTTATGCTCTTCAGGATTTAATTTTTCTATTTTTTCTATTTCCCCTTCCAACTCACCATTATATTCATTGATTGTAACAACAGCCTTTATTGTATCACCCATATCAATTTCAGGATAAGCTCTTTGACCCTGGCCAACAAATCCTTTTAGTGCAAGAGTAGCTGTTCCATCAGAAACAACAAATATAGTTGGCCCACCAGTTTGTGTAACCTGTTCAATCAATCCAGAAACTTCAACATTTTGATTAAAAAAATCCTGATTAATATCTTTTATTTCAACACTTTCAGCTGCTTTATTCACAAACTTTTCAAATTTAGAGAATTTGTCTGATTTTTCAAATTTTCCCTTTGAAAAACCTTTCTTCTGAAATTTATTATTAAACCGATTGTTTTTGTTTCCCATTTTAATAAAATAATTTATCCAAAACTCTCCTTTTTATATAATTAGATATAATCAGGGTTTTTAAATTATGCTTCATTTCTAAATCATATGAATATTTACCTGTTTTTTAATACTTTTTTAATAGATGCACTTACTTAATCCAAAGATTTAGAGTTATATGCAGATATCAATATAAATTAGAAAGATGTTTAACCTCTATTTTTTATTTTAAGACGTTTGTTATATCAGTTCATGTATTCCCTTTGCAATCATTTCAATTGCAACAGCAGTTAAGAACAGTCCAAGAACCCTTGAGGTGATATCTATCACCTTTACATTTATTTTAGCTATTGTAAAAGAGAAGAATATGAATATTATTGCAACAAATATAAATGCTACAAAGATATTGGATATCATTGAAAAACTTCCAATTTCATAGGCCTTTAAAGTAATAAATGCAATTGTTGAAGGTCCTGTAAGCAAAGGAGTTGCAATTATGGATACAAGAGCATCTGTTTCCTTTATATTTTTTTTATCATCCTGCTTTGCTCTTATTTTATCTAACCCTAAAAGCAAGAGTACAACTCCTCCAGCAACTCTAAAAGAATCTATTGATATTTTAAACAAATTAAACAAAGAAGGTCCAACAATAGCAATAATCACTGCAACAATAAATGCTACAATAACAGCACTAACTGCAATCTTCTTAACATTCATTTTGCTTTTGTATGCAGAAAGCAACACTGGGAATGAAGAAAGTGGATTTATTAGTATAAATAATTGAACAATTAATGCATAATCAAAAAGATTCATTTTTACCTCTCAATTAATTAATCCAGTTTAGGTATTTAAATTTATTTAATCAATAATCTTCATCTAAGGAATAGATTTTAAAATACTGAATTATTAATATTCTAAAGAGGAATAATATGAATTTTACAAATTTTGATCAAGTTCTGAATTTTATACAAGTTCAAGGATATATTGTAATTTTAATCCTAATGATTATTGAAGGCCCAATAGTTACAACAGCAGCTGCATTTGCAGCTTCTTTTGGTATTTTTAATATTTTTATTATATTCTTCTTGTCAATTGCAGGGGATTTGATTGGAGATATTATTTATTTTGAAGTAGGAAAAAAAGTAAGAGGAAATTTTATTGAAAAATATAGCAAGAGAATAGGTGTAGAAAATAAAACTCTAAAAAATATTGAGTCTATGCTTCATAATAATTTAATGAAAGCAATGGTTTTTATTAAATTTACACCTGTATTAGCAAGTATAGGCCTTCTTTTAAGCGGAGCACTAAGAACTCCCAGAAGAAAGTTTATCATTGCCTCATTATTAATAACAATCCCAAGAGCAATATTCTTTACAGTGGTTGGATATTATTTTGGATTAGCAATAAAACCAATATTAAAATACTATAACTTAACAGGATACATATTTTTTATAATTGTGGTATTAATGCTTATTTTTTATATCTTTTACAAATGGTTCATTGAAAAATTAATCCTTTCTTACACTAAAGAAATAAGTAAATAATTTTCTTGTGTTCTTAACAATAAAATAGTGCACAGGTTTTACTTTATTATGACACTTACCATATCCAAAATTTTTAATACACCTAAAAAAATCACCTGCATTATGAACAATAGGAATTATCTTTCCATTACTAAGAAACATTCCATTTTTTATTTTAAATTTTCTATTGAATATTGTTATAATAAAATTATAATCACTACCTATTTCAAAAAAACCATGTCTATAGAAATAAATATTAACTAAAAACTGGTCAGGTCCAAAAACCTTTTTGTTTATTAGATTATCTTCAATAAACTTACAAAGCATAATGAATTTATCAGTTGGAGCAACAATAAATCCAGCATTTAATGATTTTTTATTATTTAGAATTTGGATTATTTCTTTTTTCAGATGTTTGCTAAAAAGATTTCTCCTTAGTATCTGTTTCATAAAAGGATCTTTCAATTCTTCTGCAACAATCCTAAAATCATTTTTATTTTTAAAAAATAGATGGGTTATATCTTTTTGAAATATAATATCTCCACTATCACAGGAAATTATTTGTTCATACTTATTTTTTTCTAAAAATTTTCTTAAATCCCTAAATCGAATATTTACAACATGCCCATCTCTATTACATTTTATAACAATAACTTCTTTAGATAAGAGTCTTTCTTTTTGTTCATTTGTAAGTCCATAGTCTAAAACAACAATATCCACCAAGTTTCTGTCTATATTCATTAAAAGTGATTTTAACCAATGATTAACTAAGAAATTTCCATACTTAGAATCACAGGCAGTTATAATTGCAAATTTCTTCATAGAATTACATTCTATCTTTCTTTATAAATTTTAAGATATTCTATTTTTTCCAATCATGAGTTAACTTGCTACAGGTATCAATTGTTAAGGACTCATTATCCTCTTGAATTTCATTTAAAAATTCTTTTCTAGCTTCTGAAATCTTCTTTTTAACATTCATCTCATCTCCATTACCTTCATCCCCACTAAATTCCGACTCATCACCCCTATTATTATTATTATTATTATTTCGATTATTCCAACTTACACCACCATAACTTTTTCCATTATTAAACCCATTCTGTTCACTATGGCTCTCTCCTTCACCCACACTTCCAAACACCTCCACAGTTCCACATTCTCTAGTCTTAAACCTATCTCGAAGAATGTTTGCATTTGCCGCCCCATCAATCTCATTAGAGTCCTCTCGGATATATTTGCTAATATAGTCAATTTCCTTGATAGAATTAGGTAGTTTAGAAATTGGCTTATTAGAGAATCCTTCTTTGGAAGTAATCTTATTCGAAGGATTGTCTATAAATCTATAATCTTCAGAAGAATTTTCATCAACCTCAATTGCCATAGGCAATTAAGCAGAGCATAGTTTATAAAATAATATATAATACACGCCCGCGCCAAACTCTCGATAAAAGTGTCTCAGTTGAGCCTCACAAGAATATATTCCAGTAACTTTCAATCATCTCACTAGCAATAAACTGTACTAATTCAAAATAATCTTCAATTTTTACCTTAAACAAATCAGAATTATCAGCTTTTCTCATAGCTTTAAGATATTTTTCACGATTTTTATTTCTAATGACTATTGGCGGATAATTATTTTTAATTAAAATATAATTTAGTAACATTCTTCCAGTTCTTCCATTTCCATCCATAAACGGATGGATTTTTTCAAACTTATGCTGAAAAATAATAGCTAAAACTAATGGATGAAGCTTTTCCTTATTTTCTTTATCTGAAGATTGCTTTGCAATCGAAGATTTGAGAACTCGGTTCTCATTATACCATTTTAATAATAAATCCATATCTGTTTTTACATAAGGGGCAGGTGTTGATTTAAAATTAGCTTTTATAACCCTAACATCTTGAGTTCTATAGCCTATTCTTTTATCAATATTATCTAAAAGATTTTTGTGAATATTTATTATAAAATCATGAGTAATTTCTTCTTTACTTTCAATTACTTCAGAAAATACTTTTTCTGTATTCTGCAAATCATAAATTTCTCTAAGTGTTCTGTTTTTAGGTGTTTTTCCATCTTCCAATAGTTTTTTTGCTTCTGCAAGTTTTATTGTATTTCCTTCAATTGAAGTAGTATTATAAGCAAATTCTATTAGAAAATTCTTTAGAATTTCCCTGCGAGTCAAAGAATCATGTTTTTGAAATTCTCTTAAATAATGAAGTTTGCAAGCCTCAACTTCACTAAGTTTTTCTCCTAAAAATAAATCTTGTTTTAATTTTAACTTTTTGACTTCATCAACAAGCCTATTTGATTCTAGAAAATTATGAATAGTCTTATATGCCTTTCTTATTTCATTTTTATATTTTGGAAGGTTTTCAAGTGATTTTTTTACATCTTCAGTATTACTTCCAAGATATGCTAAATCTTTAGTAACAAGCTTATCTTCTTTTTTTTCAGATGCCCTTAAGTAATAATATTCTTTCTTTCCAATAGTTTTCTTATAGATATATGCCATAGGAAATCTAAGAAAGCCTAGTTTATAAATCTTACCCTTTATTTATAAAATTATATTATAAAGGGTAAACGCCCGCGCCGAACAAAAGGACTTTTAGTAAATATTAATAAAATTGGAAAGAACTTTTGTGAATAGAACTCTGGATAAAAGTGTCTCAGTTAGAAGAAATTATTGTTCTTTTTTATGATATAAATTTAATATGATTACTCTTTCCTCATGTTTTATATAGCAATAAGAAAGTCTAAATGGAGATACATATAATTCTCTTGTTCCTCTTCGGTCATACATCATAGGTTTTCCAATTTCAGGATTATTTTTTATTTTTTCAATTTGTTTGATTACTCTTTCCTTTAAATTATTATCCTTAATTTTTGAAAATGTTTCTCTAAATTTATCATCAAAATTAACTCTTGTCATTTTAACCTCTTTTTTATTATAATCTGAGAAATAGAATTAAATCACCATTTCTTCATTTCTTCTATAAAATTGTCAAATCCCATTTCTTTAAATTCCCCTCTTTCATACCTTTTATATGCCTCTTCAGTTCTTCTTGCAAATTCTAAATCTTCCTCAAGAGTTTTACTAAATTCATCAGCTTTTTTTAATATTATCTGACTATCATTTTTAATTATAACAAGTTTATCTCCTTCTTTCAAATCTCCTCTCATCTCTAAAGGTATAACTATTTGTCCTTTAGAGCTTATTCTTGTTATTGATATATTTTCCATGTTAAATTTTTAAATTTAATCAGACAGAAAATTCTTAATTTTCTGTATATGTAAGATTAGTCTTACTAGTATATAAATATTTCTATGAACAAATCTTACTCTCTACAAATGATATTTGTATTGTAAGGGGTAACCGCCCATGCCAGACACCCATCATCTGGGTATATCTTAGTGTTTTTATAAGAATTACTTAATCTATTGAATTTATAAGAGCTGTCGAGATAAAATATATCTATTTGACTTACCCCTACATAATAGGAAGATTTAAATATGTGTAGGGGTATAAATAATTATGGTAAGTGTTAAATATAAAACTATTAATGGAAAGAAATATCTTTATGCAGAACATTCTTTTAGATTGCCTAATGGCAAAATCAAAAAAATATCTAAATTAATACAAAACAAAGAAGAAGAAAAGAATAGGGGGATAAAAGATTATTTCTTAAAAAAACAAATGGAATCTTATCAGGATTATGCATTAGAAACCTATAAACCAGATAGTATACTTAATGAAGAACAGATAAAAAAATTAGAACAGATAAAAGTAGAATATAAAGAAATAATGAAATCTTTTACTAAAAATCAAATAAAAGACATTTTAGACAGATTTACTGTTAATTTTACTTATGAATCTAATGCTATTGAAGGCAATTCTTTAACTCTAAAGGATGTAACTCTTATACTTGGGGAAAATGTTGTTCCAAAAAACAAGGATTTAAGAGAAGTTTATGAAACAAGAAATACAAGAGAAGCCCATGAATTATTATTCAAAAATAAAGTAAAAATAAATATCAAAGATATAATTAATATTCACTCTATTCTTGTAAAGGATACAGGTGTTCAATTAGGATTTAAGAAACTTCCAAATTATCTTTTAATGAGGGATTTAAAAACAACTCCTCCTGAAAAAGTTGAAGAAGAAATGAACAAACTAATCCTTTGGTATAAAGCGAGTAAAAATAAAATTCATCCATTAAGACTCGTGAGCGAATTTCATGCAAGATTTGAAAGTATCCATCCATTTGATGATGGAAATGGAAGAACTGGAAGAATTTTGTTAAATGCTATACTTTTTGAACATAATTATCCTCCTTTAATTATAAGAAAAACAGCAAGAATTGCATATTTTTCTTCATTAGAAGCTTTTGATAAAGGATATAAAAATAAACTAGAAAGATTTTTGCTCGATAAGATAAAAGATACCTTTGAAAAATTTTTTAAGATTTATGTTAAATATCTTTAAATATAAGGACCAGAATAGGATATAACAAATCCGCCCGCGCCTGTTTAAATTCCCATTTCTTTATTATTAATCTTACCAAAATGATAATTTAAAACTCAAACATCGGGTTCCCCGAGTTCATAGTCTCGGTTAAAATTATAAGAGAAAGCGCCCGCGCCGAGACTCGAACTCGGGTTGCATCCGTGACAGGGATGAGTGCTAACCACTACACTACGCGGGCAAGTTTAAGCTAAGTCAAATATCTGCTTTAATAGCTAGATTGAACTTGACCTAGGCATGATTATTTTACAATTTTAAGATTTTTAAACCTTAGTATTTATAGAATTATCTCTTTCTCTTTTTCATCCAATTAAGAATAAACATTACACCAATAATAATAGCAGGTAATGCAATTATCATTGACCAACTAAGTGCAATATACCATTGTGGCCACAATCTTATGGCTGTTGATATAAAATAAAGCACGCCCAATCCAATAAATATAATTCCTCCAACTAGATTATATCTCCATGCAATTAGCAGAACAATTATTAATAAAAAACTAGGAATCAAATGCATAAATAGCCCTAAGATTGTTCCCCAAAAACCAAGATTCGAATCAAAAATATCCAATGCAAATAAACTAATAAACATTACAAATAATATGGCTAATATTCTGGGAGTCCAAAACAACCATTTATTGACTTTCTTATTCTTTTTTAAAATTATTTTTTTCATATATAGCTAATGAATTAGAAGTATTTATATCCTGTTATCAATAATTTATTTCAGCAAGAGGAAAGTATCTCTAACTTCTAAACTAACAAATTCTTAAGAGGCTGAACATGAGAAGACTCAAACAAATTTTAACATTAATAATAAGACCCAATTAATCAACCTAAGAACTATTTCTTCAATAATATAATAAACCTACTAAGTTTTGCATGACTAATTAATATAAACACTACCAATAGAAAAGATTTTGGTTAGACTTATCTTCCAAAATTAGGCTCTGTCCGGAATAAATTAATCTAGTCTTATATTGAATAATAAATCTCTTCATTTTTCTTTCACGCCCTCAATTATTAGGGGCGCGTAAATAAAAATAAGTTTAATTCTAATAAGTATAAAGAACTCCGGACAAAGCCCAAAATTAAAACCCTAATAAAAACATTATTTCTTCCTATGAGCTTCGCCCTTCTCAACCCTTTTTGTGAATATTAAATAACAAACAGGTAATATTCCAAAAGTGCTTACTATTAATAATATCCAAAACCAAAGTTTAGAATTTTTCTTAGAAGCTCTCCACATTGCAAATCCTTTCATAATCATATCAAATATAGTAAGCAACATTATTCCAAAAATAACAGCTAAGGACTTTATAACTTCCTTTCTAACATCAGGATTAGTTTTTATAGCATTTATAAGAGCTTCCTTAGGATTAGGCGGGCTTATTCCATTCTGAAGATAATTCATCTGATTATTTGCTATTTGCTGTTGAATTGAACCCTGCACAGTATTAGCACTAACAAAACTAAAAATATTAATTAAAAATATTAATCCAAAAATTAAAGCTAATTGTTTTTTCATTTCCTCTTTTTCCAATTTATAATTAATATAAAAATTAGGAGTTTATAAATTATACGAATTTATAACAGATCTCAATTAGTCTCTACTTATCTTTCTAAATCTATTAATCAAAAAAATGATCCTTGACAAAGTCAGGTTATTTTTTTCCCAAGAATTTTATTAGTCTTAGGACCTATCAGCTATTTGATTAATTAAGTTATAACTTACTTCCCTATGCTAGATTATATTGTTTTACATACGATACCTATACTTTAAGATATTCTGCTTTACAATTATAAGGGAATATTCAATTAACAATATTTAAAAATCCTTATGGCTATGTTTTAATATCACAATGAACAACAATGATGAAACAGGGGGAGTACTTCAGAGTATATTATACTTTTTTATACTAATTTTATTATTAGTTCTACTAAGTGTATCTATTTATGCAGGATATATTATATATAGGGATTTGCCAAGAGAACCAGAAAATTTAAATGTAGTATTAAATCCTGAGGCCAATGATTCTACAAATTATGATTCTGATGTTAATCAGTTTAATAAAAACATGAAGTTTAATCATAATAATATTTCCTATAGATTTTTTGATTGCAACTATGAGCAAGAAATAAGAGTGTTAAATGCATTTGAAATTCTGTCCAATGAAACAGGATTAATAACCTTTGTTAAATCATTAGGATTTCCAGACATTGAAATTTTATGTTCTGAAACTAGCAAGCAGACACAAGAACTAGGATCAGAGTATTTTATAGCAGGAGAAGGAGGAGCAAAAGAAATAATTCAAACAATCAAGTATAATATTATAACCTCTGGTTCTATATTGCTCTATGATTCTCCAACAGGTTCTTTAAAATGTAATTCTCCTGAAATAGAATTACATGAATTACTTCATGTCTTTGGTTTTGACCATTCTTCAAATAAGAATAGTTTAATGAACCCCTATCTAAGTTCCTGTAAGCAAAAGATTGATGTTTCAATAATCAATGAATTAAAAAGATTGTATGCAGAAACAAATCTTCCAGACTTGTATTTTGAAACTTTTTCCCAACCAATTAAAAAAGGAAGATATTTGGATTTGAATTTTACAATAAAAAATTCAGGAACAGTAGATGCAGAAAATGCAAGTTTTTCAATCATTGAAGAAGGAAAAATTTTAGAGACCCATAGCCTAGCAGATATAAATTTTGGGGCAGGAGTATTAATGAAAATGGAAAATATAAAATTAAGAAGTTCAGACCCAAAACAAATTTCAATAATAATTGATTACAATCAGAATATACCAGAACTAGATAAAGAGAATAATATAGCGGAGATAACTTTCTAAAAAATATACAAATAGTTATTCATTAAATTTTAAATATGTTAATGTCAGAAATTAAACCACATCTTTTAAGATGTGGATGTTTACTTGTTTTAATTTCTGAGCCATCAAAATATTTTAAATATTTTGTGGCGCCTAAAACTTCTGAAAGTTTTAGTGCGCATCCTAAAAACAAGTGCCTGTCACAAACCACACATGTCAGAAATCTTTTATGGATTTCTGAGCACTATTGAGAATTAAAAATTCTCAAAGCTTTAGTGTGTGGTGGCACATTGTTTTTTTGATATATATTCATGGAGAGTTATTATCATATTAATATTAAAATAATTGCATGCAAATAATAAGAAACATTATTAATACATGATTAAGTAAATTATAATTGGCTTAAAAGAAATTATACAAAATTACTATAAAAAATAAAAAATAAAAAATCTAGTCAGGAGAAATTTCTTCTTCCTCTTCATCATCTTCAGATTCATCATCTAAATCTTCATCAAATTCTTCATCGTCTAGATCTTCATCATCAGATTCTTCAATTTCTTCTTTTTCTTCTATCATCTTTTTGATTGTATAAATTTAATTAAAATAAGTTGTTTTTTTCTGTTTTTAAACCTTTTCAATAAAAGACTATTTTAATTTTTGATGACAAAGCTTTATTAATAGGCTGTAATCACGAAATTTTAAATTTTTATAATTAATATTATATTTAGTTATTACTATTAAATTACACTAAATAGCAATCTTTAAAAAGCTATTTTCTATCATATATGATACATACAATGCAATCTAAACAAAGTAATCTTTTAGTAATTGTACTTACAATTTCAATACTATCAATCATAATTATAACAGGCCCTGCAAAAGCCTTTGTTTTAAACCTAACATCTGACAAATCTAGTGTAACAATAGGGGATTCATTAGTATTTAATGCATCAATTAGCATAGTAGACGAAAGTTTGCCAATTGAAAAGATAATTCTAGAACTAGAGGGTCCTGAAAATATATCCTGTGAATTTCAACCAGATTCAACAATTTTAACAGGTTGTAAGGGAATTTCAATTAAAAAAATAACAGGAGATTCTTCTGAATATGGCTATAACTATGGATATAATGAAGGTTATAGCTATGATTTTGGCTATGGCTATGGTTATCTAGGGGATTTAACCTATGAAATAACTCTTTCAACTGCAGATTATCTAACAGGAGAATACAAAACAAAACTAGTAGTCCCAATGGATAATAAGAATTTTACAAAAGATGGGCCAACTTTAAACATAAACGCAGTTGTTGTTTCCACAACACCGAATAGACATAATTCTACAACAAGAACTGTTATATGTACATCAGCTAATTGGCAATGCACTGATTGGAGTCAATGTATAAACGGCTATGAAACAAGAATATGTACTAATTCTAATGATAATTGTTTACTATATCTAATACCTAATCAAACAAGAACCTGTTTAATTGAAAACAACAATACAAACTCAAATAATCTGGGAAATTTGAACGAGAATATAACAAACTCTACAACAGAAAATCTTTTTCAAACCAATAGACTTTCAGGAATAACAGGAGCTGTTATTGGAAGCCTAGGAAGCACTCCTGGAAAAATAATCATATTCCTAATAATCACAATCTTAATACTTTTATCAATAGTATTTGGAGCAATATCTTTCCTAAGGTATAAAAGATTTAAAACAACAAATACTCTAAAATTAGAAACTCAATAATTCTTAATCAAACCGAATCAAGCTAAAGAATATACTCCATCTCTTGCTTTATATACAACAGCCCCTCTAAGGTATCCCTGTTCATGGTTCATTGGAAGTGCTAAATTCATTATATGAACTAATTCTTCTGCAGCATCCTCATTTGTATGTCCTGGAAATCTAGCTCTTAAGGAGTATTTTAAGCCAGATAAAGCCCTTGCCTCAGGTTCAATACTTCCTCTATTTTCATGCTCAACATTGATTCTATAGTCATCAGGATAGGCTAATAATTCTCTTAATTTAGGATCAAGTTGTAATTCAGCACTTCCTTCAGATAACACAAGTTCAAGTCCCTCAGGAGTTTGAGCATCTCTTTTAATATATGGTAAACTTTTCTCAATTCCCCCTTTACTTACAGCACAATCAAAAAAAGCATAGGCTTCTCCAACATCAGTTTCACCAGCATTTCCGCACTTTCGTCTAAGAAAATCAGTTCTACTAGGCACAACTTTTCTTTCTTGCCTGTCGATAAATGACATGTCTCTAGGGTATACTTCTTTATTTGCCATAGGATATAATAGCTTCACAACTATATAAACCTTATCATTAGTGTAACTTAAAAGTAATAACAATATAATTGATTATTTTTTTGTTCCTTTTTCTTTGCATTTATTACAAAATCTTTGATGAACCCTTTTAGGAATAAACTCCTTTTTGCATAAGTCACATACCCTTGATTCTCGTTTTTCCATAGTTAATTAAGGATTTTGAACATTATAAACTAATCACTTTGCTCTAGAAGGGATAAATCCCAGGGAGAGAGCGATATTACTCCCTACTTTTCAGAATTAGATATATAGGCACTGTATTAATAAAATTTATAAGTATTTTAATTCTTAATAATCTATGTATAGAGTTTTTCGTTCTGGAAAATATGAAAAGAGGCTAAATAAATTAGATAAATCCGAATCAGATAGAGTTGTTGATTTTGAACAATCCTTAAAAATTGAGCCTTATAATGGAAAACCTTTAGGATATGAATTTTTTAGGGAGAAAAAATTCAATGGAAATAGAATTATATTCTTAATTTATGAACAACATAAATGTGTTTTCCTTGTAGTTATAACTAATAAGAAAATACAACAACAAGAAATTAATCTGATAAAAGCAAATCTTGATGTTTACAAAGAGGAAATAGAAAAAAGAATAAAAGAACTTTAAATTTCTTTTATATTTCCCTGAATTATATCTTTTATACCTTCCGCTATCTCTTTAATAAGTTCTCCATCTACTTCTTTACATTTTATTAATTCTTCATATTCTTCTCTTGAAATAGTTATTGTCTCTTCCATGATAATTTTAGTATTTTTAGGTTTAAATAATTGTTGGTTATAGCTAAATAATATCCCCTGGGAGAGAGCAAAACAAAAGTTCATTCCCTCTGATTTTAATCGGATTTATAAAAATCATAAACCTGTTCATCAGCCCATACTCTTTCAGAGTCAGGAACTTCTGTATCCACAGCCCATTTTCTTTTGTTTTTGGGTGTTGCATTAAGAACATTATTCATAAATTCTAATTTTCTTTCTTTAACTGTTTTTTTATCAGTATCTTCTAATCTCCATCCATTTAATACAAATTCTACAAACCTCATGTGGTCTGGATGTCTCATATAGGCTAACATTTCATCTTCTGAGTCAAATGTGATGTTCATTCCAACATCAAATCTATATACTTGAACTGCCCTTCCAGAATCATATCTTGGAGCAACTAAAAAATCTCTAACTCCAGGTATTTGAGCTAGATATCTATTTGCATTATCAATAATTTGCTGTACAGCTTGAGGATTATTAGGATTAGTTTGATATAAGACTATGTGGCTAAATCCATTACCTAATATTTTTTCTAAATCTACATTCTCAGTTACCATAAATTTATCAGAATTCTCTAATTTAAAAATCTTTCCATTTTGTAATAACTATATAGTAACAAAAATATAAACATCCCCAGGGAGAGAGTCGAACTCCCGTCATCAAAATCAGATCCGAAGGTAATAACCGTTATACGACCTGGGGATCTGATTTTGCCATATATTCCTCCATTCCTCTGAAATCAGGTCCACAGGGAATTGGGATAAACATACTAAAAAGTTACTATATTTAAAGATTTGTTTTGAATAAGTTTAAATAATATATATTTTACTGCAGTTTATGGCAAGTACTCATATAAAATCAGGAAGTCTTGAATGGGAAGTATTAAAACAGGGAATATGTAGAAAGATTCTTTTTAGAGAAGATTCAAGAAATCTTGAAATAGATTTGATAAGATTAGAACCTAGTGCACAATCTCCAATTCATACACACAAAGGGGATGAATGGGTCTATGTTTTAGAAGGTTCAATGAGTGATCAAACAGGAACTTATAATCAAGGAGATTTTTTAATAAACCAAAAAGGGACAGAACATCAGGTTACTGCCGGAAGAGATGGATGCTTAATCCTTGCATTATATTCTGAAAAACCATATTAATATTTATTCTTTACCAACAACAATCTTCTTGATTATATCAACTTTTTTAATAGCATCAAAATTAACAAAACCCTTTTCTCTATAACCATTGACATTTTCTTCATCTAATTCAATAACCCTAATAATCCTTGAGGAATAATCAATAACACCTACAAAAAATTCAACACTATTATCTAGATAATAGATTTTAACATAATAAATATCATCCATTTTACATTAGATTATGTTTAAGTCTGTTAATAAAAAAAGATTTGTTTGATAAACTAGTTTTTACTTCCCCATTTTTTTTATATACTGCTTTTGCAGAAGGAAGTTCAAATCTACCTACAATTCCAATCTTAGAGTATATTATATAAGAAAAAACCCTTTCTTCTCCTGGATTTAAAACTTCTAGATTCCATTCAATTCTTTTATTGACCAAGTCTATATTATCAGGAGATATTGCGCCAAATTTATCATATAAAGTCACTAAAGGAGGTAGTCTATCAACTAAGTTTATTTTTTCAACAAATTTCTTTGCTTTAACTTTTAAATGTACTCTTAATGCAAATTCTCCCCCCCTTGTCCTAACATAATAAACTTTCTTTTTCAAGATTAAATCAGTTCCCAAATATTTTTTAACAAGAAATATTAGAACAATAATCAATATTAATGCAATAATAGGATAAAACCAATTAGTCCTAATAATAATTTTTAATTCTTGACCAGGAGTTAATTCTTTCTCCCAAAGATAATATTTATTTACACCATAAATTTGACTTCTAGTTGGAGAAACACTTAAAGATGTAAATAAAGAAGATATTAAGTTTTTTTGAGCTTCAACACTCACAATTTTTTTAGTATTCCCAATATTTTTTCTCACTATTTCAGTTCTCCTTATAAAAAATCCTTCTGTCAGGCTACTTTGTTCAATATTGTCCTCTTCTAAAAATTTTAAAACAATTTCTTTTTGACCCATTTTATTATTTAATTTTATTTGGGTATTTACTATATACTGACCAGCATTTAAGTTTCTCAATTTATCTATATTCAAAGGAATTTCAATTATTTTTTCTTCATTAGGCTTAATTGAAAGTTCTGTTTCATAATCAAAAAAAGGAGAATTCATTTTTATTTGAACATTATTAAAATCCTTATTAAGAAGGTTCTTAATGGTTATTCCAACTTTATCTGATTTAGTTGTTATATCTCCAGATTGAATAAAAAAAGAATCAATTAAACTTATTATATTAATCCCTAACTTATCTACAACAATTTCTCCAGCAGAATTTTGAATTATATACTCAAATATCAAAACCCCTTTATTTTGTATTAAAGAATTATATGGAGTTGCATTTATTCTCAGGGTTTTAGATTGACCTTTTTCTATAAAAAAGACATCAGCAGGCATTATGTCAATTCCAGCTGCAGAATATATTCTAAAACTATCTGAACTATCTTTATTTTTAATAGTTACATCAAAAAAAACAGGGTCATTGAATTCAGTTATAAAGCTATTTTGTATGGTTTTTGAACTAACCTCTAAATCAATTGCACTCAAAAGATTTATTGAAATTAATAAACTCAACACAGCTAACCAGATAACTCTTTTTTCCATTTTAAAATCAATAATTTATGTGTTAATTATATAATAACTGGCATATATAAAGATTTTTATGAATCAACACTAATGTCGCGCTTCTATTGCTAAGAAGGATTTACACTGACTAACCATATCTTCTACTTCTTCAATCAGCTTAATTTGGTATTCATCAATTCTACTTTTAATCACATATCTGTCATAAATACCCCTCATAAACTTCCAAAAAGGCTGATTTTCCCATCTATCTTCATAATCTTTAAGAAGAACTCCCTTAAATTTGACTTCTAATGAACCAGAATCCATCTTAATTTTTTTATCTTCTTTTTGAACATCCACTGATTTCATACCAAGTATTTGCCATTCTACTTTTATCTGGAATTTAAAATAATCAGAAACCTCTTTAGCAGCTTCCCAGGTTATTTCAATCTGTTTTGAGTCTCCAGAAATTTTTTCAGAATAGGACTTTTCTACTATATCATATCCTTCTTCTTTTAACCAGCTATATAAAAAAGCATAAAGGTCTTTAAAACTAAAGATTCCAGATTGTTTGACTTTTCCTTGATAAACTTTGTCTTTTTCACTCATTCTGCTTATAATAAACCTCTTTTACGTAATTCCTAATTAATTGTTCTTTAAAAAATCTTCGTTTTTGGAATATTCTAAAAATGCTCTGTCCGGAATTAAATCTCCTAACTTCGAATATTCTAAAAAATCACTTATTTTTCTTTATCCCCCTCATTAATTAGGGGGGAGTAAATAAAAATAAGACAATAATAGATTAACTTTTATTAAAAATAAAGGACTCCGGACAGAGCATTTAAAAAGTAAGATTTAAATATGGTTTTCAATTAATTAAACAATGACAAAAGAAGGTGTGAGAATAAAAATATTAAGAAGAGATTTTATTTGGGACAGCGTAAGAATAAGTTTTTATTTAATGATTGGATTTTGGATAATATTTACAATGTTAGACACAATGATTTTAAAAAAAAATCCAGGACTTTTAATAATTTTATTATCGTTCCTATGGGTGATTATAACGATTTTTAATTTTGTAACTTCAATAATTCATCTTACAAAATATAGGCAAAGAACATTTGCCATAGTTTCTCTAGTCTTTTCATCAATATTCCTATTATTATTTCTCATAGGAATAGGAATTGGAATAGCTCGTCAGATAATTATCCTAGAATAATTAAATTTCATCCATGCAGCTTTCACACATTAATTTTCCATTTTCTAAATATAATATATCATAATTGCCACATTCTTCACAAATTCCTTCTTTTATAGCCTCTCCAGGCCTTTCTGCATTTTTTTTATCCAAGGGCCAGTTTAGATTATACCCCTCTCTTGCAATTTCAAATAATTCAGGTTGTATTTTTAAAATTTCTTTTAAAGTCAAAAATCCAATAACTTTTTTATTTACAGCAACAGGAAGTCTTCTAAACTTTTTCTTTTTCATAAGAACAATTGCATCATAAATATCAGCAGAAGGTTTTATTGTTGTTATTTTCCTAGTACAAATATCCCCTGCAATTACATTTGAAAGATCTTTTTTCTTTGAAAGTGCCCACATAATGTCTTTTTCAGTCAATATCCCCTTTAAAAAACCATTTTCTTCAAGAATCAGACTGCCAACTCTTTTCTTAACCATTAATCTAACAGCAGAAAGTACAGGAATATCAGGTCTTGCAGAAACAAAACTCCGAGTCATAATATCTCCAACCATAATACCTATTTTCATATGAAGGCACACCTCCCGTGCCGAAGAGCCTGAAAATTCCCAATTTTCTGGATACGAAGTTTCGCGAGAAACGAGGTTTTCATAAAAAAATTAAGAATAGGAATTATATAATAAATATCAACATATAATATATACATTCTAGTATATATTTCATTCTTTATTAAAATATAAATACCTTAATTATAATTTAGAAATAATAAAAGGGAGATAAAATGTCAGATAAACAACCAATTTATATTATGCCTGAAAATACTGAAAGAACAATTGGCAGAGATGCCCAAAGAAACAATATTCTAGCTGCAAAACTAGTTGCAGAAGCAATTAAAACAACCCTCGGTCCAAAAGGTATGGATAAAATGCTTGTAGATTCTTTAGGAGACATTACAGTTACAAATGATGGAGTAACTATTCTAGAAAAAATGGACATAGAACATCCTGCTGCAAAAATGATGGTTGAAATTGCAAAGACTCAAGAAAGTGAAGTTGGAGATGGAACAACAACTGCTGTAATGTTAGCAGGAAAATTATTAGAAAATGCAGAAAAATTGCTTGATTTGAAAATACATCCAACAGTCATAACAAAAGGATATAAATTAGCATCTGAAAAAGCAAAAGAAATCCTGAATAGAGAATCAATAGAAATAACATTGGATAATGAAGAACTTTTAATAAATATTGTTAAAACCGCAATGACAGGAAAAGGTGCAGAATCTGAAAAAGAAAAATTTTCAAAAATAATTGTTACTGCAATAAGCCAAATTGAAGAAAATAACAATGTTAATCTAAATAATATAAAAATAATAAAAAATAAATCTTCTGGCATAGAAGATACAGAACTAATAAGAGGAATTATAATTGATAAAGAGAGAGTTTCAATAGACATGCCTCAAAAAATTGAAAATGCAAGAATTGCATTGATAAGTGAGCCATTGGAAGTTAAAAATCCCTCTCAAGAAGCAAAAATTTCAATTTCAACACCAAGTCAATTGCAGGATTTCATAAACAGAGAAGAGCAAATGTTAAAACAGATTGTTGAAAAAATTAAACTATCAGGAGCAAATGTTATTTTTTGTCAAAAAGGAATTGATGATATTGTCCAGTATTATCTTGCAAAAGAAAATATCTATGCAACAAGAAGAGTCCCAAAATCAGACATGGAATCACTTTCTTCTGCAACAGGTGCAAGAATAATAAGCAATTTAAATGAATTATCTCCATCAGAACTTGGAAGAGCAAAAATTGTAGAAGAAGTAAAACATGGAGATGAAGCAATGACTTATGTAAGAGGATGTGAAAATCCAAAAACACTAACAATTTTAATCCATGGCGGAAGTGAACATGTTTTAGATGAAATAGAAAGAGCATTTAAAGATGGTTTAGGGGATGTTGCCACAGTCATTAAAGATAGAACAATAGTTGCAGGTGCAGGAGCAATTGAAATGGAACTTTCAAAACAATTAAAAGAATTTTCTCAAACACTTTCAGGAAGAGAGCAGCTTGCTGTAAATGAATTTGCAAATTCACTGGAATTTATTCCCTCAACACTAGCTGAAAATGCAGGACTTGACCCAATAGATGTTTTAACAGAATTAAAACAAAAACATGATGCAGGAGAAAAATATGCAGGAATAAATATTTTCACAAATAAAGTTGAAGATGTAGTTGAAAAAGGAATTCTAGAGCCTTCAAGAATAAAAAAACAAGCCATATCCTCTGCAACAGAAGTTGCCATAATGATTCTTAGAATAGATGATGTTCTTGCATCAAAAACAAGTCCAAGATCAAGCCCATCCATGGGCAGAGGAATGCCTGACATGTCAGGCATGGATTAATACTTCCCAATATAATAATGTTTAAAAAGAAGTTTAATTAAATATAATTATATCAACAGGTCTAGATCCAAATTTAGGATGTAAAACACTTTATGTTTATGGAAATCCTGATGATAAAACAAAACCTAATCCTTGTGTAGAATATCTTACTTCCCCCCAGCAGGAGAGCTAGGTAATCAAGGAGTAGGAGATTTAAACTCACTTCTTCCAACTTTTAGAAAACTAATTAATGCAGGTTATAAACTTCATATAGGTAAACCCAACTCTAGCCCCTCTTGTTTAGATGAAAGAACTTTAAAATTTCTTTTAGAATTTACTCAAAGCAAATAGAAAAATTATAATTTTTATTCCCCACACATTAATTCAGAATATCCTTCAAATAATGGTGCAGGTCCAAGTTCTCTAGCAGGACTTTTTCTAGATGTCTTAACAGCAGGAACAGAAATAATTCTTTTAGCTAATCCTCCACAATCACACTTATCTCTATCTCTTAATTCTCTTTGAATTCTTTCATACACCCCACATTTAGTACATTGATATTCATAGATTGGCATGAATAATTAATTAAAAATCAATTTATAAAAATATAGGTAAAAAATTATATAATCTTATATCATAATACAATAATACTTATAAATCAATAAAACATAGAATAAAAATGCTTACTGAATTAGACACATCAGAAGGAAAAAGATATACACCAATTCCTAAACCAGATGTAGACGAATTTAACAGATTATATAATGCTCTTCCACACCAAAATTTACCAAATCCAAGGAGAATTCTTGCATTAGATATGGGATCAAGACTCTATATTGAAATGTGTTTAGAAGGTATAAGACCGCATATATATGAAAAAACAACAGAAATTTATGACTTATTTGTTAGAGATGAAACTCATTTAGAATTAGTAAGAAGCGGTTGTCCATGGGATCATGCCTCAAATCAATTTACAAGCCTATCTGCAGAACAATACAAACAAACAAGAGACAAAGTCCTCGCAGGACTTGCATTAAGGGCAATTGAATTATTCACAGACTGGGAAGGAAAAATAAGCCCGCCAGGTAGGCGAGATGAACAACAAAACTATGTCCATGATGATAAAAGAAATCTAAGGGCTGACCTAAGAGATTACATAGCAAGAGCAGAACAATTATTACAACAACCTCAAGCAGCCTAAGCTTAATAACAACAATATTTAAAAATAAACAAGAATTATATAAAAAATGAGATTATATAATTGTCTTTTGCAACAATCCTGGTTTGAAGGATTGCCAGAAGCAAGAATTCCCTATGGCGATGAAGATAAAATTAGAGAATATTTTGATTCTTCTGAACTTTCAAAAGAAATATCCCCAGATGATTTTTTATTTGTTATAAGAAAAAGAATTTATATTGAATGGTGTTTAGAACAAGAATCAAAAGGCCTTAAAACTGGAGAAGGAAGGGATTTTGATTATAGGGTCTATGAAAAATTCATAGCAGATGAAACTATTTATGAATTAGAAAGATCAACTGCTCCTGAAGAAAGAAGTGATAGGGGAGTTTACTATGGGGCAAGACATAGAGTTTTAGAAGCATTTGTTCAAAATGCAGCACTTTTTTTAAAAGAAAATCAAGGTATTGATGGAAAGGATGGTAACCATAGAAATTTAAGATGTGATCTAAAACCTTTCTTAGAAAGAATGCATCAACAAACCGCAGCATAAAATATAATTAATTTACAATTAGCATCAATTTTTATCTACTTATCTTTAATATTCTAACTTTAATAATAATAATAATAATTTAAGAAAAAC
>Ga0208245_1000264_pt1 | contig 48431 bp, 47 predicted proteins | sample RifOxyC1_FD_184035 | JGI IMG/M metagenome (GOLD analysis project Ga0208245, IMG submission 184035) | Soil microbial communities from Rifle, Colorado - Rifle Oxygen_injection C1 (SPAdes) | ecosystem: Environmental > Terrestrial > Deep subsurface > Rock core/Sediment | place: Rifle, Colorado... | reverse complement strand
TAACTCGCGACATGATTTCCTGCCTCTGCTCGGCAGTTAACGACGGATATCCTCTTGGCATAAGTTTTGTTTTTATTCAGGATACAACGAGAACATACTAAGTGTCCAATTTTCGGGGTACCTGCCAATCTTCGCGATTAACGTTTGATGTTACGACAAAAATATTACTACATATTCCAGTCGATTCAGCTAAATCGACGGTATAATGTATCATAGGAATCCCGAGGACTTTGATTAAAGCTTTAGATGTTTCCGTTTTCAATCTAGTGCCTTTCCCTGCAGCGAGAATAATAAAATCTGTCATATTTTTTATTTTTTAATTACTTTACGTGAAATATCCCAAATCTTCCTTTTTGTTTGAGATATCTTATATTTTTTGGCATTCTTAAAACCAATCTTTGAATACTGATTCATTTTCTTGAAATCAAATGCCAAAGATTTAATCTTTTCCGATAAATCTAAACAATTTCCCGATCTAAATCTAAGTGCTGATAATCCAATAACATCTTTCGTTCCTCCGATATCTGAATGAATTACAGGCAAACCGTGTGCTTGGCCCTCTATAGCTGTCAAGCAAAAAGCTTCAATAATTTTAGTGGATATAATCATTATGTCATAATTATTAAAAAGCTTCCAAAGCTCCTTCCTGGGTTGAAATTTTAAAAATTTTACTCTTAAAGATAACCCGTATTCTTTTACCAATTTGATCAAAGCATCTTTTTGATCTCCGTCACCGATGATAGTTAAAACAAATCTCTTATCTAAAAATTTCATCGACTTTATAATTGTATCAACCCCTTTATTTTTACTCAAACGCCCAGCATACAACAAATTGCATTTATTTTTATGCCAAATCGTTCTAGATCTGTTGATTTTAAAAATTTCATCCGAGATACCCCACGGTATTATGACCGGATTTATCTTTATGTTAGGAAAAAGCTTTTTATAATCATAAAACATGCTTTTTGTTGGAAATACAACTTTCTCCGATGATTCCAATACTTTTTTAATAGTCTTCCTGTGGATTTCGTTCTTAATGGCAAATTCAACATCAGTCCCGTGACAAAAGGCGATCTTTGGCAAATCTATTTCACTAAAAGCCGCCGCCATACCAAAGCAAAAATGCTGAATATGTATTATATCGGGTTTAAAAGTATTTATTTGTTTTTCAATCGAGGAATGTATTTTATCAACATATTTAGCATACCCATTAGTATTTTTTTCCTTCTTGATATTCAATAAATCTACTTCTTTGATTTTCGACCATTTTTTCCCAGCATTTGAATGTAATGATAAAAATTTAACACTATCTTGTGCATTTATATTGCCATATAAATCATCGCAAAGCGTAAAACTTCCGCTAAGCGGGGCAAATGGTAAATCTATTCCTGTTAATATTTTCATTTATTTATTTTGCCGAAATCTTTGTAACACATTGACGGCTTTGGCCCGTCGCTATTTTGATATTTCCCCTTGTATAGAACTATCTTTCCCTTAGGTTGCCAAAAGCTTACTTGAGCTATAAGCATATAAGGATATATTTTAACCGGCAATGTCGCAAAAAGTTGCAAAGTAAACTTTCCATAATACCCTATATCAATTAAATCGGCTGTTACGTGCACGAATAATCCCATGCGAGCTGTTCCTGATTTTGCATGTATTATAGGCACATAAGAATCGCTACCCACCATCTCTTCTGTCTCTCCCAATAAAAAATCCCCCGCCTGCATTATCATTCCGCTCTTTGGTATATCCATAATTTTAAAATCGGGCTTAATTTTAGGATCAAGAGTTTTCGATGTATACCTAATAAGCTTGCTCCCAAGCCTCAAATCATAGGAGTTTGTTGTAATTCTATTATGATCAAAAGGAGTAATTTTAATTTTACCGCCTTTAACCTCTTTGATAATTTTATACCCTGTTAAAATCATGTATGTTTATATTAATAAAAGATTCTTGTGGTTTATTTATCTTTGCATACCTACCGCCATATTTATAAATTCTGCCAAAATTTGTCCAAAAAGATATCTGTCCAATAATCATTTTCGGATAAATTTTTATTGGCTTTAATGCTACAAGTTCAAGCGTCCATTTATGATATGATGTGGTATGACCAAGATTAGCAGAAACCTGTAAAAAAAGACCAAGCCTGCCCATTGAACTGCGCCCTATTAATGACATCGCATACTTTTTACTGCCGATAAATTCATATGTGTTACCTAAGTACATTTTACCGGGCTCAAGCAAGTAACCCGATTCCGGGATCACAACTTTTTTAAAAACACTTTTTCCATTAACAAATTTATCAAATACTTTGATAGTTTTTCCAAGCCTATAATTATAGCTATTCGGATTAATTTGCGAACGCTTAAAAGGGTAAATACTAATATTCCCCTTTAATAACTCTTTAAAAATGTAATCTCCTGTTAAAATCATTTTTTAAATAAGTATTTAGAAATAAATTCAACTAAATCGATAACTTGTTTATACTTTTTATCCTTTAAGCAATCTCTAAAATAATTATTGAATAAATATTCTGTTGTTATGATTTGTAAATGCTTCCCATCATTAATATTTTTATACATGCACAATGAAGACTTTGTCTCTCTCCTTATTCCCGAAATTATTTCATTAAATTCCTTTATATCAGTAGCGAATTTAACCAATTTTGTTTCCAGTGGCGCTATTCTATAAACATCTTCTTTGGTTACATTCCCTTGTTTAAAAACATCTCTTAGGCAAAAATAATTAATGACGCATATATCGGAATTAAAATATTTTCCGACACGTCCAGAAATATATTTGCATAAAGCTTTACGGTTATCATATTTATTAGAAAAATTTGAATCTACTAACAGAACAACCGGAGACATTCCTTGGTAGTATTTTTTAAGGTATCGATTGAAAAATAATAAATTTTTTTTATTAAATAATTTCGATTTATTGTTTATTTTATAAATTTTTAACCCTATGGCAAATTTATTATCGATATTTATTTCACCAAATCCCATCCCCATTTCCGGTGCTTTTATCATTTTTGTATTCAACTTATCATTTTTTTTAAACGAAGAATGGCAATGACTGCTTATAATGACATCTACACCCTTGATTTCTCTCGATATCTTTTTATCATATTCAACACCAGAGTGGCTTACCAATATCACAGCATCTACTTTTGATCGTAATTTTGGGACAAGTGATTCAAAAACCAGAATTGGATCTTTAAATTGCAGACCTTTTCTTTCTTTCATTTCTATCGCGTCAAAAGCTTCTTTCGAAATTATTCCCACAAAACCAATTTTCATTCCCTGCCTTTTTAATATTTGGAATTGTCGAAAAACTGGCTCATCACCCATGTAAATATTGGCATTTACAATATTAGCTTTATTTCTAAGGCTTTTTGCAATTTTGAATCCGTGGTTTCCGGGAATGGATATGTCATATAACTCCTTATAAATCTTCTTTTCCGGATTTCCTCCAAAAATATTAAAGAACGGCGACCCCTGGAAAAAATCTCCAGCATCAATCAACACCGATGATTTATCCTTTTTAAAATCAAACATTTTTTCAACCAAATCAATAGAATAAGGAATATTCGAATGTATGTCCCCAGTAAAATATATTTTAATTTGTTTGCCTTCTTGCTGTGTGACCATATTTAATCGTCTAGTTGATAAATCACCTTAAATGCTTCATATTTATTTCCTTCCCTTGCTTTGTTATAACTGACAGATGTCGCATAAAAATCCGCCTTAGTATTATGATATTCTTCCTCAAGATAATACCTGCCCTCCTGACTCTTATGGCTAGCAAGCGCTTTAATTTTTTTAGGAAAATATTTAGTAATATCTATAAAATAATTCGGCGTAAATTCTGATCTGAGTGTCATAAGCGGCTCACAAAGTAATATTTTTTTAACAAAATCTAACCTTGTGGCACAGTTTACTGTTGCCCTTCCAGCATTACCATGATCTTGATGGTCTACCCCCAAACTATCCCCATATTGAGCTATAACTATTTCCGGCTTATATTCCCTCATTTTTTGCTCTATTACTTCTATTAATTTTCTGCCGAAAAAAATATTGCCATCATCAAAATTTAAAGTATCAATATGCACGCTGGTATTTTTAAACGCCGTTATAGTTTCTTCTAGTCTGACATTTTTTGGGATACTTTTAACATTCAGATTTTTTTTATCATTCAAGGATATTCCATTTTCACCGCTGCAGATAATCAATAAAACGCAATCAAAGCCCATCTCTGAATATTTGCATAATGTTCCATAACATTTTAATTCTGCGTCATCCGGGTGCGCCATTACAGCCAATAAAACTGGTTTTTTATTTAAAATTTCTTTTTTCATATTACATAAAATTTACATGTTTTGGATTATCCCCGACCAAATAATTTAGAAAAGAATTTTTCCCGGCAAAAAAGCACTCTATCTTGCAATCTTTTATTCCAATTATTTTCCTTGAAAACCATTGATCTTTAAATGATCCTTTATAAATGTTCCCTACGACCATATTTTTATTTCCCTGAAGAGAGCAGCATGAATAGATATCTCCATTAGACCAAATAAAAGCGGCTAAATGCTGTTGTATGCATAGCGGAAACGGTTTTGCTTCCGTGTTATCATTTCTTCTTAATTCCAAAGAAAATACTTTAAAATTATTATCCGTTAGTTTTATCGCTTTATCCATCTGCTCTTTTACAATTTTTTCAAAGCGATTCAATACTTTTCTATTTTCAACTTCAACGGGCTTGAAACAAACATTACTAAATCCCATTTCCTTAGCCTTCTTCGCAAAACTATAAAGCTCTTTATAATTATATGGCGTAATTACGCATGATGCTCCAACGGTTACATTTTTATTTTTACACATTTTCCCTATCAGCTTCATATCAGGCATATTAACGCCTTTGATCTTTTTGTATGTTGCAGGATTAAATGAATCAAGGCTTATTCTTACCCATGTTGCTTTACCTAATTTTTCCGGATCAAGCATGATTCCGTTAGTAATCAATCCTAAATCAAGACCAAGTTCATTTATTTTAGAAATAATCTTCCACGCATCGGGATGAACTAGAGGTTCCCCGCCGCCGGTTATTTCTATCGCTTTCACTCCCATTTCTTTAGCCTCCTCAAGTACTTTAAAAAGTTTTTCTGTATCAATATCTACTTTAAATTTATTACTATTTTCCACATAGCAATAATAGCATTTTGCGCAACATCTATTAGTCAAAGATATTTGCAAACTCACAGGGGCACATTTACCACCCTTCTTGATGGCGGCCAATCTATCCATAAAATGAGCTCCTTTCCATGGACTATATTCTTCGTATAATGATGGCATAAAGTTTTTTTAATTTGTTAATTTTTATTTGTCAAATACATAATCTGAATCCAACATTATAGTTTCTATCCTCTATTTTTGAATAATGTCTGTCAGAACAGCGTGCGTAATAAAACGGATAGGAAAACGATCCGCCCCTGATAGTCTTGCCAGGCGACCATTTTTCCCCTTTCCATGGAGCATATAAAGGTTCTCCTTTCGGGCCTTTTGGATTTTCAACGTCTCTTTCGTCGTAATAGAAAAACCAATCATTGCACCATTGCCATATCGCTCCGTGCATTGCATACAAACCAGAATCAGTTTTTACGGTCTCCTCTATTTTTTTAGGACCTTTTGCTGGCATTTCTCCTTCATTTCTAACTATTTTTAACTCCTGAGCTTTATTTGCATACCGACATTCAGACTTACATTTACAATAACTTTTGGCAGCGTATTCAAATTCGGCCTCTGTGGGAAGTCTAAATTTTTTTCCATACTTTTTTGATAGCCAATCAATGTAATTTTCTGCATCAATAAAAGAAACTCCTACGACAGGATAATCATTGCCCTTTCCATTAATTTCTAAAAAATGAGGCCCTTTAACCCAATCATCTCCATCCCAAATTTCAATTTGATAATTACTGTCATAACCAGTATCCTTTAAAAAAGAAAAATATTGTCCAACTGTAACTGGTGTGGACTGTAAATAAAAATCTTCAATTTTTGTATTGCGATTTTTCTCTAATATATTTGCGTATTTATCACCGCCGAGCGCGCCCATTCTAAATTCTCCGGCTTCAAAGGCTGTAAATTCTATATCGCCAATTATAATTTTATTATAATTATTCATTGTTACGCAATTTTTTTATTATTTCCTTAGCTTCCTTCAATTTATCATCATTGCTTATTAAAACAATCGTTGATTCTAGTGTTTTTACTTTAGGCTCTATAAATTTTATTTCTATATCTTTAAATTTTGCATCTTTCAGATAGTCCTTTGCCCCCTGGCCAGAAATATAAATGTCAGCTTTAAGGTATTTGCATATATTATAGATCAATTCTGCCTTTATCCCAATAACGGGAATTTCAGAACTTTTTATCATAGGAGTGTTAATTTCTAAAATATTTCGACACAAATTAATTGATTCCATATTAATGTCCACCAGTTTACCGCTGTTATATATTTTTTCATAATCAAATTTAGGATTACCTGGAAAATTTAAAGATAAAGTTTTGATCAATTTATTTCTCCAACCTAAATCAGGTGCAACTTTAACATCATTTATTTTTTCAAAGTAAGAGTTTTTAGCTACGGGCACGGTGAACCACTGCCACTCGCCACTCTTATTTATAAATCTATTCCTGTTTTGCCAGCTTCTAGGACCAGAAAATTGGACATTATCAAGAATTACAAAAATATCGCATACTGCCATTTTTTCAAAGTATCCCAAATATGGAAAATGTTCTGGTTGGCTAATTGCTACTTTCATAATTTTATCATTTTGCTTTATCAACTACACAAATTATCATATAAAAATAATCCAAATCTCCATCTAATTCCCGACAAACAATTTTTGCATCCCCAACGGATAATCCTTGCTTTTCTAGAATTTTTTTATAAAAATTTAACGCATAACCCATATCTAGTTCATCTTTGTCGATATTATAAAACCTTTTTCTTTCCTCAACCCATTCTAAATTGCCTTCAATATTATATGGTTTTTTAATAATATCTATTGCTAAAATAGATGGCCTATGTATAAGTTTATGGATATGATTTATAAACTTAAAATGTTCGAAATATTCATCTCCATATTTTCCTAGGGGATTATCAACGCAAATAATATTGGCATCGTTTAAAAAATCATCAGAATTCTCTTGTTGAAGCAGGCTTATAGTATCTTTACAGAAAAATCGGCCATTTGGGACATTTTTCTCGAAATCAGAGGCAAATTCATTTTTTATTTCCCACCCAATAACCTTATTACATTTTTTGGCCAAATATTGAGTAAAAATGGACCCTTCCCCTGCAAATAATTCAAGAACGTTAAGCGGAGAGCTTATATTATTATCCTGGGCCATATTTATTATTGTCTCCACGCAATCTTTGATATAGGATGTTCTCATAATTATGTGTAAAAACTCTAGAAATCGTTACAGTTTTTACATTTTTAACTATATGTCAATAATACTACTATTATCAAATTTAGTCAAGATTCTTGTTGGTGCGCAATCATAGCACTACTGATGCTTTTTTAGAACCCCTCCCACGCTAAAAATTAAAAAATCGCCGATTAAGACGATTTTCTAAAATTCTTTATTTCAGTTGTAGTTTTTCTTTTATCATCGGCATTAGTTTGTTTGGGCCATAATCGGTTTTGACGAGGTATTTTTCGGCATTAAAGTTTTTCGCCAGTTCATTTTCCATTTGTTCACCGCCGTAGTTTGTAAAAATAAATACAGGAATATCTTTTGTTGACGGCGTCTTTCGTATTTTTTCCAATATTTTATCTCCGTTTATATCCGGCAGTAAAAGGTCGAGCATAATCAAGTCGGGTTTTTCTGCTTTACCGTCCTCTATTTCCTTTATTTTATCTAATAAGCAGTTTACCAAAATGGGGAGATTTCTTTCCAAATTGGCAGGTCTTTTAATCCTTTTGGAGTTATTGTAACATCTCGGCTTGCGGGACAACATTGCTGTTCATCGCAAACTTCCAAAGTTGCAGTATAATAAGTCTTTTTTACGGCATAAGAATGGCTTGCGCTGGAATTTGTGCTATCTGGACTTTCTGGCGGAGTATGCGGATCTCCAAACCACCATTTATAATTACACTCGGAATCTGAATAGCATAAAGATGAATTTTTAAAATTAACTGTCGTGTCCACAACAGCCGGATTTGGCGAAACAGTAAACCGTGGCGAAGGGTCAGGATGGCCTGTTTTAATATAGATTTCTGCAAGTTCAGGGTTTGTTGTGCCGCTTTGACCATCATAATACGTCCATTCGGAAGCTTGAGAACCCGAAATGCCAATTCTTTCTAAAACCATTACGCGCCAATAATATCCTACATTATATTTTACCGGAACCAATTGTTGATTCAAGTTTAGAGCAGGCGGATAAGTATATTTTATATCTTCAATAAATTCTGGATACAAAAAATCCGCATTATTATCTATTTCAAGCCTGGCATAATACTCTGGATCATTTTCACCGTCGCTATAAGTCCACTGAAAAGAAACATTTCCCGTGCAAGGCTTATTTACAACATTCAAATTTTTTGCTTCAGGCCGCTTGTTTACAATTTTGCATATTGAATCATCTGAACACGGGATGCGGGTGTCTCCCCCAGGCACGCATTTTTGGCATTTGCTGTCGCAAGTTGGCGTCTGGTTGCAATTAGCGACTGTGCTGCAAATTTCCCCTCCGCAATCATCTTTAATGCACTGCCTGCTTCCATTGTCGTTTAAAACGCACCTTAATTCTTGGGACGAACAGTCATTGCTATATGGACTGCAAATTCCTCCTGCTCCGCCAAAAACACACTGAGCAGGATTGTTGGCAGTGCATCCATATTGGCATTCAACGTCGCTGCTGCATTCAATGCCTGTGTCTCCGCCAGGCACGCACTTTTTACAATCGCGGTCGCAAAATGTTTCAAGGCTTTCGCATTCAGAATCTACGCCACATTCTTTACCTCCGCAATTATCTGGCCTGCATTGTTTTACTCCATTATTTAAAACGCATTTTTTACCTTCAAGCAAACAATCTGTGTTTTCAGAACATACAGCTCCCCCGCCGCCGGGTTTGCACTGGAAATTGATTTTACAGCTGCTTTCGCAATCTTCGGGCTTTGAACAATTTATTTTTCCTTTTCCTGCAACACATTTCCCATATTCATTGCAATGATTTTTATCAGAGGGAGGAGGCGCAGGACATTCCTCTCCGCAACTGACTGTTTTGCCTTCTCCGCAATCTATAATGCAAGGCGGACAGTCTTTACCGCACGGCACTTTACTGCCGTCTTCGCAAGTTTCAGAGCAGGGCGGACATATAATATTATCACAAACTTCGCTTCCGTCAGGACAAGATTTAGTTTGGCAAGGCGGACAGGTTGTGTTGCAACTTCCATCAGGGCATGGGTTGGGGCAGTTTGGACAAGTTAAGTCACAATCAACAACTGCGCCATTGGGACAAGTTTTTGTACACGGCAGACAGTTTTTGGTGCAATCTACAGTACTGCCATCGGGACAAACTTTGTCTTCACAGGGCGGACATGGACTCCATCCATCAGAACCGCAAGTCTGGCTTCCTCCGTTTGGACAGGGTTGAGTGCCTCCTTCCGGCGCACACGGCGGTGGAGGAGGCGGTGGATTGTCGTCATTGTCATCACAGCGATCTTCGCAAACAGTTTTTATATCAAGAGGTTTGCAAATGGGACCCGTGGCTGTTGTTTCACATTCTCCTGGATTTTTTATAGTAATAGTGCATCGCACACTATCGACCCCGGGGGTGCAATAAGTAACAGTTGCTTCTCCCGGAGGCCCGCAAGGAATAAACATTTTTTCAATCGGACCTTTGACACAATTTGCTTTTGGCGCGGCATAAGGATTAGTAGCGCTCATCGCGGGATAGCCAGAAGTACAAGTATAAACCTGAACACCCAAATCCGCGCAAACATATGTTTGGATATCTTCCTCGATACCAGAACCTTGCTCTTCATCTGAACCGCAAAACGGCGGACTAGTTGGCGCGTTATGAGCCTCGCAGGAATCTATTGCCCCGATATTGTTTTCATTTTCACAAGAATAGCCGTCATGGTTTGCGCTAATAACGCATTTATGAGTAGTGTTTGATTCAAAAGGATTGGATTTTCCAGTACCAAGTGTTTGGCAGGTTTGCCCGTTGCAAACATGAGTTACTCCGCAATCTTCAAGCTGTTCCCATTTTGGTTCCCCATTTGCATCTTTTTGCGGCACACACATCAGTTTTTGATCATCGCACCGCACATCTGTCCTATAAGCCTTAGCGTGGCACAAACCAAGTTTTTCATCAGCAATGGTGCATTCCCCGTCGCCAGGTACCGTTACTGTTTCGCATTTAAACATTCTGGTAATATCGCAATTCTCTGATTTGTTTTCACCTTTACACTTTTTTTCACTATTACTACAGGTATATTTTGTATAAACAAGCGTATTCCGAAAAGTATTGTCGGCTGTCTGCTCACAACGCGCAGAAATTCTAGTTCTTGCATCGCAATCGTCATCTGTTGCAGGAACGCATGCATTTTTTCTGTCGCTGTTTAAACCGCACTTATGCTTTTTAAGAACATTGCCTTCGCAAGTGTCGTCGTCAGAACATTTTTTATTTGTTGGGGTATTTGGGTCGCATGAAGCAACGTGTGTTGCAGTATCTTTGTTGCAAGTATATGTCGTGGTGGTTAAAATAGTTTTTGCTGTGTTGCATGCGTAGCTCGTTAGATTGTTGCAATTAGCCGGAGTCTTCGCAACACAATCTTCCTGCCCCGACTCATCTGCGCCGCAAACATAATTTGTGGCAATATTGCCGCCGCAAGAATTTTTGTTTACGCAATCGTAATAAGAATATGTCGGCGCGCATTGCGCAAGTGTTGAATTAATTACTTTACAAATTGGATTGGCAGTTTTTAGCTTTATTTTTCCATCTGCAGGATCTGTGTCGCATGTTGGATTTCCTCCACAAAATTGCTGTGTTGGACTGTCAACATATTCACAAGCATTTTTACTAATTGGGCACGTATAATTTTGAGTTATTACCGATTTGCCGTCATTGCTACATTTTGTTATTGTTGCTGGCTTGTTATCTGCAGTGGCGCAATCTTGGGGCATAGAACGACAGGTTCCGGGCGCTGTTTCATCGTCGGCTGAATCCATTTCGCAATAACCAATATTTATTGCGCCGGTAGAAGAACAAAAAGCAGGGCAATCAGTAGAACCTAAATTAATCCTACAAGAATCGCCATCCTTGGCAAAAACATAACTATAATTAAAAAACAAAACAGCCGTCAATGTAATCAAAAAAATTAGAACTTTTTTAGTATCCACGTTTTTATTGTTACGTTTTTATTGTTTCTTTATTATACTTCTTTTAAAAAACATAAACAAACGTCAAGCTGTGGATAACTTTTTAACACAAAATTAAGGCAAAATGTACAAAAATTAAGCAACGCATAAAAAATAGAAAAAAGCTTGACACTGCGTATTGCTTTATTGTACAGTTAAAGCAGGAAGCATCTTGACAAATTACCAAGTCACCAGTCATTACGAAAGGGCGTTACTATGAAGACCGCAATTTTTGCGTGCGTTTCGTTGTTTTGCGCAGTTTCGTTGGCTACGGATGGTCAACAGCGCGAGTTTCCATTCAAACAGGCACAGGGAGCCGTTGAGGCTACCAAAGGCCAGTCATGGAGCGACTTCAAAGTTGGCGGGTTCAAACTGCAATGGGATGGAAGCAACGGCAGGGTCAACTTCATACGGATCCAGCACTTCCAGTTTTGCGTGGTGCCGGCCGGAAAAATGAAGTTTGAAAACATCACAGACCCCACACAGTTTCTCTACCGAAGTTTGAATCTTAGCGCGCCGATCACCCAGTCCAGTAAAGAGCCCGGGAAAGGCGCTTCGCGATTCCCGACGTCTCCTGCGGTGGCTGTGCCAAACGGCTCAACGCTGATGCTCAAATACTACAACAAGTATCTTGCGTTGTTCCCCGCAGAAAACATAGCTAAGTCTCCTCTGGCATACGATGCCAAGCTGTGGCTGAAAGCTGTTGCCGAGAAAAACGCCGGAGAGCTGGAATTCACGGTGGACGAGGCAACGGGCATCAATACCGCCAAGATCGCGCCGATGAAGGAGTTCTTTATTCCAGACATCGGCAAGGGCATTGTGTTCTTGTGGAATCCGAATCCCCGCTTCGGCGGCGCAAAGCCAGGTGAGTACGATGGCTGGGTATCACTCGACTTCGAAGTCCACACAAAATTGATGAAGATGTGGGAGGGAGAAATAGGCAACAGTAAATACATGCCGCTTAGCGATATTGATCCCTTCTCAGCCAAACTCGAACGGATTACTAGCTCCAGTGGGGTCATCAACATCGGATTAAGTTTTCCGTCTCCGCACGGAACCACCTTCATCAGGCTAATCAAGGTCGGCAATAAGTGCACGGCAATCGAGTTCGGCGGAGTGACCGACGAGAAAATCGTCTTCCGCTGGAAGGTTTTCCGTCAAGAAGCAGAGCCGTCAAGGGTCGCGCAAAGCGTGACTCAACGATAGCCCTCAATGGATTGAAGCTTGCGCGCGCATTGCACCGCGAGCAAGCAAAAAAGCCATGAGGGCTTTTTTGTTTGCAAAAATTTTAACTAAAAACCCGAGATTATAATCTCGGGTTTTTTGTGCCACCGCTATGTTAGTCAGAGCAGTGTCCTTTTAATACGATTGGCGCTTTCATTTTTTTAGTTCCGCTTGGAACTTTTTTATAATAATAAATCGACCTTTATTCAATAATTAATATGATTTTATTGGATTTTTACCGTTATAATTTATTAATTTTTTAAAATATTCTTTGTGAGATTTTTTTAATATGGGTAATATTGTTTTCTCCCACTCAGGAAACGTCGCGCAAGCCGTTGAATCCTTGCCACAATAATCATTAAATTCATAAATTGCATTAGCCCTACAACCACCTCCACATATTTTTAAATATCTACAATTTACGCAATCCTTCAGATCACTTGTTTTAATATTATAAAAAGAGTGCTTCCTCTCTTTTTTGAAAGCGCCCGATAAGCTACCGTCAATGCGATAGTTGGCCATTGCAAAATTTAAACTTGGACAAAAAATTATGTCCCCATTCGGCTTCATAGAAAGCAATTCTCTTTTATATTCGCAAGGATGGGTATTTGTGTCAAAAACAACTGTATTGCTTGGCTTAAATTGAGACTTGTACAAATTGAATATCTCTAAAATCATCTTATTCCCATTCTTGTTTTCTTCCTGAATAATTTTTTTGAATATCTCCGTAAAATATTTTGGATCTGGTGGCGCATATTTTTTAATGTTTTTTATATATCTGCCAAATATAAAAGGCATGTCTACACGCCAACGGTCAACCTCGAGCTTTTTAATCTTATGATACAATTTATAAATATCCTTTTGGTTAACATCTAAAACAATCGTATTTATAACCACCTTATAACCATTCTTTTTTAATTCTACAATTGTTTTTTCTACATCTTTCCAATTACTGCCTATTCTTAACTTATTATGAGAATCGAATCCATCCCAACTTAATTTAAATTCTTTAATCTGCGGATATTTTTTGAGCTCTTTTATTAAATCTTTTGTTAAAACCTTTCCATTTGTCAAAATTGACACAGAACAACCAGCCATTTGTTTTATTATTTCAAAAAAATCTTCTCGCATAAAAGGTTCTCCGCCAGATACCGTATACAATTTAGTCCCGTATTTTTTAGTTTCTTTTATTAAACTTTTTATTTCTTCAATAGATAACTCTTTTTCTCTATATTTTGGATCCTTGCAGTCAGAATTATAACAATAAACGCAATTTAAATTGCAATTTCCCGTAACTTCAAAATGAAATTCATAAATTCCTCTTTTTAAACTAGACTTCATATGTTTTAAAAATAAATATCTATAACTTTTTTGTGTCTTTAACCTTAAATCCACACGCCCCTAGTTCAATTCGAATTTTGTCAGCCTCCTCCCATTTTTTCTCTTTTCGCAAAGCCTCCCGGTTAGCAATAAGGATTTTGATACTTTCAGATATGTCAACCTCATTTTTATTCATTAGGCCTACTCCCAAAACCTTATCAAACTCGGCAATCGTGGCTTTTTTGACTGCTGGATCAATTGGCAGACCTGTGACCTTCCAAAGAAGCGCAATTGCCTCCGAAGTATTTAAATCGTCGTTTATGCAGCCCCTAAATTCTTCGACCAGCTCACGTTTTGGCTCAGAGGCATTATCACCCAATTCAGCGATTCGTTCTCTTAGTGAAGATAGCGCCTCACGCGCCCCATCTAAACTTTTCCACGTGAAATTCAAACTAGCGCGGTACTTTGCTGTCAATAGCAAATATCTAAAAGAAAGGGGGTCATATCCCTTATCGACCAAATCTTGAAGAGTAAAAAAATTAGCCAAACTTTTTGCCATTTTCCCGCCGTCAACAGACAAGAACGCAACGTGCATCCAATATCTTGCAAATTGCTTTCCAGTTACTGCCTCGGATTGCGCAATTTCATTGGTGTGGTGAATGGGAATATGGTCAATTCCGCCGGTATGCACGTCTATAGTTTCTCCAAGATATTTCATCGCCATGGCGCTGCACTCAATATGCCAGCCAGGAAAACCCACACCCCAAGGACTATCCCACTCCATTTGGCGTTTTTTGCCTTTAGGCGAAAACTTCCAAAGGGCAAAATCTGTCGGATTTCGTTTTTCACGGTTTTCTTCGACGCGCGCGCCAAACATCATTCCATTAATGTCTAACCTTCCCAAATGTCCGTAATCAGAAAGTTTAGACGTATCGAAATAAACCCCGTCAGAAGTTTTATAGGTATAACCAAGTTTTTCAAGACGCTCAACCAGGGCGATTTGCTCTGCGATATGCTCAGTCGCAACGCTCCAAACAGTTGGAGACTCAATGTTCAAACTTATGAGATTTTGCTTAAAAATCTCGGCATAAAATTTAGTTATCTCCAAAGCCGAACGTTTTTGTTCTCTTGCGCTGGCTTCAACTTTATCCTCGCCCTCATCAGCATCAGATGCAAGATGTCCGACATCGGTAATGTTTATCACGTGTGTTACATCATAGCCGTTAAACTCAAACATTCGTCGAAGAATATCGGCAAAAACATATGCGCGCAGGTTTCCGATGTGTGGATAGTCATAAACTGTTGGTCCGCAAGTATAAACCTTAATTTTTCCCGACTCTAGCGGAACAAATAATCTTTTACTCCTAGTGTAAGTGTCAAAAAGTTTAATTTCGTCTGACATGTTCATTTTGTTATCCTTTATTTTAGCTTACCCTTATTACTTGTCAACACCGTATTAAATTGCGTTGACACACCCCGAATGCAATAAAAAACACCAGTTTTTAGTAGAACTGGCAAACTCACTTTGCATCCCTATAAGCCATATTTAATGGCTATGATGACAAACTTTACGAGGTATGCGATCAATGTGACCAGGCAGAGTGCCATCATAATGATCGTAAACCAAGGAAATTCTTCATCATCTTTCATTAGCTGTGGATTTTCGGGGTGCAGATCTGTACGGCCATTAACACTGTACTGTGACATTGTTAGTCCCCTTCTTGTTAGTCAAGTAAGTAAAAGAGCCCAAAGTACTATCCACATGGTGGAAATAACGCCATATATAAGTCTAATGCCCCAGGTGTGAGTAATAAATCTTCTTAAACCTTTTGGTCTGATTATTTCCGGAGCTCCTAACCAGCTAAACTGCCCTCCAATTAATCCCAAATTGAATTCTAAATCCTTGCCACGCCGTATCATCGCACGAAATACACTGATGGTCCGTTGTTCGATAGCGAAGACGGCAAACATCATTATGATGCCAAGAACAGGAATCAGGATTGTATGAACTGGTATTGGAGGCTTCTGCAGGGCTTGGCCGTAAAGACTGAGAAGTGCAGACTGGATGGTAGCCGTAAAAGCGTTAATAATAAACCGCAGACTGATCTGAAAACGGTAAGTCGTCGCTACCTCTCTATACTCTGTGCGATAGTTTTCTTGATTGTCTAACTGTACTTCAGCCATAATGTTTTCCCTATTAAATTGTCAAGGAACTGTTTGACTATTTATATAAGCATAAAAATAACCATAAAACAACGCTTAAATAATTTTAATCGGCTCAACCGGTTGAGCCGTTGTCGCACAATAAATCAAAAATCATTGCGCGGACTTCCGGGGTGTATTTTGTATTTTCCCAATCGTTCCGGTTAGGTTGCGCTGTTTAAAACAGAAACCATTTTTTTAAATATCTTACAGGGCGCATACAGCTCTTTCATTTTGTCTTTGACGTTTCCGCGCACTCTTTCTCCCATCACATTTTCTATTTTCCCATAAACTTCCTCAACCGAATCAAAATTTATAATCCAGTCATGCAAACCTAAATTTTTGAATGCTTCAGAAACGCCCATATTCAAACTTACCATTGCCGGAGTTCCCGTGGCAATAGATTCTTTTGCCACATTTCCGTAGGTTTCAAAATGAGACGGGCTTATTACAACCCCCATATTTTTGTAGAATATCGCCAGTTTTTCGTTGCTTCTTGGTTTATGGAATTTAATCAGTTTTGCCAGTTCTTTATATCTCTTATTATTTTTATCCAGATCGGTAATAACATTTACCACAAACCTATTGCCGTTTTCATTGTTATAAATGGCAAGTTTTTCGCAAAAACGGACATTTTTTACTCCCGTCCATCTGCTGACTATTCCTATATTTTTATTTTCAGCTTTATATTCCTGTTCAAAAAAGTATTCGGGCACAGGATTTGGAATAATAGCGGATTTTTTTATTTTATGCTTAAAAACCTCTTTTTCAACAACGTTCTTTGTCATTTTTGAAGGGAATATATAAAAAATATTCTTTTTGTCAAAACACCTTTCCATGTCCAAAAATATTTTTCTTTGGCGTTTTTCCCAATTTTGCACTTCTTTTGCAAGCACGCCGTGGTAATGCACAACCGCGGGAATATTTTCCCTTTCGGCAGCTAAAAGCAGGCACCATGGCATAAAATACGTGCCGTTAATCAAAACCAAATCAGGCTTTTCCTCTTTTATTGCGTTCTGATATGCGAGAATAATTCCTTCGTATTCTTTTTTAACTTCCGCAAGATTTTTTGCTCTGCCGACAACTTTTGCTATAGCAGGCACTTGAATTTCAACCGATATGGTGCTTGTTTTTTTGGCATTAACTTTTTTGACGCTTGTTTTTTTGCTGTCTGTTATATTTACAGCAACAATGCTCAAATTTTTTCCTTTGCTTTTTTCAACAAATTCCATGAAAGCTAAAACAACCTGGGCAATTCCGCCTGTTTGGGCAAATTTTATGTGTGTTAAAATTTTCATACAAGTTTTTAGCTATATATTTATTATATCAAATTTATAATCCTTTGTCAAGCCTTTGCCCCAATTATCCCGTCCACTTTTAATTAACTTTTGCAAACAAAACTACGTAGTTTTTACCGTAGGCCTTGGCGCACTTGGGGCAAGTGGTGTAAAAAAAATATAATTTCTTTATTTCTTTCCCTTTGCCTTTTACATACCTCTGCATTTCTTGCGCCCATTTTCCGGCATTTTGATAGGGCCCCTCAAAAACTTTTGTCAAAAAAGTTCCGGAAAGAGCCGCCATTTCGGCTTCGGGAACTTTTTTTGAAACATCAATATAAATGTCTGCTCCCCAAAGCGAGTTTTCGTCGGTGAGCATTAGCTGATATGGCGCTTTAGCTCCCGCTTTTTCAATCAATTTCATATTCTTTACCACTTTTTGGCCAAAGTTAAGCGGAATATGCAAAAAACTTGCAACATGGTCTTTTACAAAAACTTTATTGCTCCATGTTATTTCTTTTTCTTGCCAGGGTTCTGAATTAAACGGCTCGCAGCACCCCGTTGATTTTACTGTTTCGTTTGCCATATTTTTTAAAATTTAATTATATTTTTAAAACCCAATGCCCGAGGCAATCATTTTGCCCGCCTTATTTTTTGTTCCTTAATTATTTTTTACTTTTTTAATGTCACTAAGTTTTATTCCCATCACCGGAGAATCTTTTGATTTCCTCTTTTTTTGATTGTTCGTCGTCTGACGATTTTAAATTTTCCGCCATATTTTTTTATTTGATGTAATCTGCATATAAAAATCTTGCTTGTTGAAAGATTGAATCAAGTAAAATTTCGTTTTCGGTCGGCGCGAAGTCATTTCTTAACAACAATAACCTAACATCTGCTCTTATCCTAGCTTTTACTATTTCGTTATTCGTCCAATCAACGGAAACATCTCTTTTTATAATTTTAACTAATTCTTTAATTAAAAATTTCGTCTTTTCGTCTTTTTGTAAAGTTTTTTTACCCACCGATATCGCGTCGTAAAAAGCCATCTCCTCTTCGGTTAATCCTAAACTATTTCCCGCTTTTTCAGCCGATTTAATTTTTTCGGCCAGTTGAAGCAATTTTTCAATAACTTTAGTTGAGTTTATAATATTATTTTCATATTCCTCAATTATATTTTCCAATAACTCTAAAAGGGTTTTATAGCGAATTAAATTCCTTTTCATTCTTAACCTTAATTCGTCCTTCAATAATTTTTTAAGAGTTTCAATAGCCAAATTCTTAAATTTCATATTTTTCACCTCTTCTAAAAACTTTTCATCAAAAATAGAAATGTCTGGTTTATTTTTATCTTTCATCGCAAAAATATCAATCACCCCCTCTGCGGCGATGCTTTTTGAGACAAGTTCCCTCAAGGCCGACTCTATTTCCAAATCAATTTCCGGAGACCCATCAACAATAATCCTTTTCACAATCGCTTTTTTTACCGCCTGAATAAATTCTACATCATTTCGTATTTTTACCGCTTCATGGTTCGGCATTACTAAAGCAAAAACTTTAAACAAAATTTCGCTTTCTTTTAAAAATCTTTTTTTATTCTCTTCATCCAGTCTCTCGGTTTTTTTATCTGTGATAACAGCATTAACTGCTTTTTGAAACAAACGAACCAGTTCAGTTTTCTCTAACTTCTTCCAATTAGAGAAATCAACATCAATAAGTATATTTTTTACAACATCATACTTTTCGTGCATTTTGTCTATAATTTCCTGCAACGGCACCATAGCCTGCTTTTGTATATCAGAACTGTAAATACTTAGCGCTTTTTTGATATTATCGGCAATACCGATATAATCAACTATCAAACCGCCCGGCTTATCTTTGAAAACTCTATTTACCCTGGCGATTGCTTGCATTAAAGTGTGATTTTTTAGCGGCTTATCAATATACATTGTGTGCAAAGGCGGAACATCAAAACCAGTTAGCCACATATCGCAAACTATAACCATTTTTAATGGATCATTTGGATTTTTAAACTGCTTTTCCAATTCCTTGTAATTTAACTCATTCTGAATTTTTCCAGTAAAATCTTCTGGTTTTGAAACAACCACCGCAATTTTGGGAGCATCTGGCATTTTAGAAATCAAACCATACATTTCAACGGCAATTCTTCTGCTCATTGTTACAATCATTCCCTTGCCCTCTAACCCGCGGTTATTAAAATGATCTACTATATCTTTGGCAATCTGTTTTGTTCTCTCTGGCGAACCAACTGCCTGCTCTAATCTTGCCCATTTTCTTTTAACAATTTCTTTAACATTAAATTCATGTTCTCCCATTAAATCCTCAAATTCTTCATCAATGAAATCATTTACCAAATGAAGCGGAACAAGCCGTCCTTCATAATAAATTGGCACCGTGGCTCCGTCTTCAACTGCTTTATTTATTTGATAGGCGCTAATATGTTCTCCAAAAACTAACCGAGTGTCCCTATTTTGCAAACTAATTGGAGTTCCTGTTATACCCATAAAAGAAGCGCTGGGTATAGACATCCTAACATTGCCAGCAAACTTTGCGTATTGTGACCTGTGAGCTTCATCTGCAATAACAATTATATTTTCTTTTTCAGATAAAACCTCGTTTTCCGTATCAAATTTTTGAATAGTTGCAAAAATTAATTCTCCACCGGCTGTTTTTAATTTTTCTTTTAATCCTTTTATTGTTTCTGCTTGTTTGGCCAAAGGATAACCTGTTCTTTGAAATGTTTTATAAAATTGGCCATCTAAATCGTTTCTATCTGTTAAAAATAAAAAGGTCGGACTTTTTAAAGCTTCTAATTGCTTTGCCTTATTAACATAAAAAACCATTGAAAGCGACTTTCCGCTTCCCTGCGTATGCCAAAAAACCCCAATTTTTTTATTTCCTTGTCCTGAGCTTGCCGAAGGGCCTTTTGGCGCAGTTGCCCGCAAAGTTTCATTTATTGCTTTGTTTACACCAAAATATTGGTGGTATAAGCACATTTTTTTTGTAAATTTTGCGGTGTCTTTCTCGCTGTCTGCTTCAAAAACAATAAAATTCTTTATAATGTCTATCAATCTTATTTTATTAAACATCCCCTGCGTCAAAATTTCTAAAGGTGAAATGCCTTGATTTTTTTCATCCTCGCTTTCAATTCCCTTCCACGGAGCAAACCACTCCCAGTCAGATGAGATTGTTCCATGCTTTGCTTTAATCAAATCGCTTACAACTAAAAACTGATTATATTTAAAAATATCTGGGATGTCCTTTTTATAACCTTGCAACTGATAAAAAGCGGACTTTATTGTTCCCGTATTAGCTGTTGGACTCTTTACTTCAAAAATAATAACTGGAATGCCGTTTATAAATATAACTAAATCTGGCCTGCGAATGGTTTCAACTCCCTGAATGGCAAATTGGTTTACAACTAAAAACTCATTATTCAATGGATTTTCAAAATCAAAAATCTTGGCTACTCTGCCCTTTTCCACTCCATTTTTATCTTTTGCCTCAAATTTTACGCCTTCGGTTAATAGTTTATAAATTTCTTTATTAACTATATCTGGGCTTGGGTGCTCAACCGCCATAATTTTCATGACTGCCTCGTCAATTGCCTCATCGCATAATTCAGAATTTAATCTTTTTATAGAACGCTTTAATCGTGGAACTAAAACAACATCACGAAAAGAATTTCGTTCCTGTAAACTTCCACCCGGCGCCAAATCCGGCCCAAACTCATAATCATAGCCCATCTCTTTGAGCCACTCTATCACCGGCTGCTCCGCTAAATTATCCTCATTAAATTTTTTAGTCATTTTTGCTTGGAAAAAAATCCTCCATTATTGAACGAATACTAGATAAAATATCGGGTGTACTTTCTCTTTCTTTATGACTATTTCTTTTAACATTCACCATTGGAGAAGAATATAAGCTCCCTATGGAATCAATAATAAATTTATGCGTGCTTACACAATTTTCCTGATCAGTGCTTTGCACAATTTCTTTGTACGCCTCAAAAGAACGAGCAATTGCCGCTTTGAATGTGTACTCTTCTATAAGATTTCTTGTCCGACTATATTCACGATTAATAAAAACGACAAAATAAGCAAATGGAGATGTTAACGCTAACTTAATGAGAAAATTATAATGATAAAGAGTACCAAAATCCTTCAATTGCCACAATACGACTAAACCGGTTGCAACAATGAATACAATTACTGCTCCAACCCACCATTTAAACCATCTATTCTTATCATTTATTAAACCATTTTTTACTTGTTCAAACGTGCTGGCTAGCTTTGCATTAGCCGCGACACCCAACTGCACTTTTGTTTCTGCGATTAATTCTCCGACTTTATTTTGAGTATCCTTCGTTTGAGTTACCAATTCAGAAACCTCACTATTTTTAGCACTTACCTGGTCTTTTAATATAGTGACTTCGGAAGTCAATTTTTTAATTTCTTCGCTATGAGCGGGCAGTTCATTGAGAAATTTTTCGATATTTGTTTTTCCTGCCTGGGCGTCATTAATTATATTTGGTAAATTCTTACTTTGCTGCACAAGAACGTTGAGATCACCAAGTGCTTTTAACACAGCATCAATTTCAATTACTTTTTGATCTAATTCTTTTTTATTCATATTATTTTATTTTTTTTATTAAAATTTTATACTCTTATTTCTCCACTCATTAATTTTGGTAAAAGTAAATCACGGAGAGATGCTAATTTTTGATTTTCATTTCGGTTTTTATAAATTTCACTAAACATTGGCCTTATTATCTCATTAAATTTAGACAAAATTTCTCTTGAAGGGATTAAAATTTTAACTTTTTTTATATTTCCCAAAGTCAAAGCCTCCTGAACCGCTCCCTGTACTAATGTGTCCTTCAAATTATGAAATCCTAATGATGAGATAAGAATATAAATATAAAATTCGGAATCTTTATTACATTTAACACCCATAAATCCCGTCGAAAGAATAAATTTATTTAAGTCATTTTTATTCGCATCGAAGAAAAATAAAACCTTGTAAGTATTAACCATTTTAGCAAACCATATACTATTTAATACCGGTTGCATATCTGCCCGAGAAGGTCTGTTTTTATAAGAAATTTTTATGTTTGTATTAGATATTTCTTTACTACTAACATCAGCTGTTGCTAAATATATTTTTTCTCCTTCAAATTTTTCAACTCCATTCGAAATTATATCCGTTAAATTTTCATCTCCTAAATAACCAACACTCCAACCTTCCGGTATTTTACCTAATTCAGAATCAATCATTTTTATTTTTTCATAACCAGGAAATTTAAACCTTACAAACCATTCCTTAAAAATCGCCTGCGCGGCTTGCTCTAAATTTTGATTGATTTTATTATTCAATTCAATTTTATCATCAAACCCAGAAAGAACATCTGCAATCCTTTTTTGCTCTTTAATATCTCCATTAATTAAAAGTTCTATGCCACTAAATGTGCTTTTATTTATTATTTCTTTCCCGGAACCACTTCCACCATACTGTTTTATAATATTTTCCTGATTATCTTTCAATAAATAATAAATAAATTTTGAATTTACTTTTTTTGGATCAGCAACGAATGTATTTATTTGCTGGTTAGTAAAAGATTTTTTATTTGCTAGGCAAATTTTCCCTATTGTTGAACCTATACAAACAAAACAGACTGCATCTTTGGGGATTAAAATTCTTTCTGCTTTATTCTTCCATTTTTCGGAAAGAAATCTTTCCGTCTTATAATTATATCTAATATTAAAGTCCACTATATCTGTCGGAGTAATAAATGGAAAATCTCCACCAAAAAAATCTTTCCTGCCAGTTGGCGGAGTCGTACCAGTGATAATACTTCCCAGTTCTCCCAGCTTCACTTTCCGCCACGCCTTCGCTGAAGCTTCGTCGCGCAAGCAATTTTTAGGTTGTGATTTAATTTTTGGCATAAAATTTAAGCGTCTTCGCCAGTTTTCTTTTTATAGTCGCTAATAATTTTTTCTCGTTCGTCATCCGTGACTGGACAATTATCACAGCGATAAACTCCGCACAATGACGAAAAACCGCCTTCGGGCAAAACTATTCTTTTCCCGCATTTGGAACAATAAGTCGGTTTGAATGTCGGCGGATTAGAAAGTTTTTTAAAATTATATTCGTTTGTGCCATACCATACATACATTTCTAATTCATGCTCAAAACTATCACGGCATTTTTTACATGTTTTCCAATCACCTTTATGATTTTCTGTATGGTGATATGCGCACAGTGTAAACCGCCTATGATTTCGAGAACAAATATTGCGCGAATATGAAAACATAACATATTCGTTTTCATTGCCGCACACCCAATTTCCGCAACATTCGGTTTTTTGCCTTGGCTTCCTTGACTTGCCGCATAACCCGCACGGCGGAATTTTAGTTATTGTTTTATTTTTTATCATATTTCTTCATTACTTTTTTGACTCTTTTTGCGGTTTCTTCAACTTCGCCGGTTTCGGAATAACGGCCGACCGGACCGCCGCAGTCAGTGCAAAATCCTTGCAATTCAACATCGTTTAAATGGTTTATAAAAATTTCGTAATTTCTAATTTTTACAAGGTGCCCTTGCTCTTCCATTGTGCATTTATGGCAAAAACAAGTCGTCAAAACCTTCTCCTGAAAAATACTGTATTCTTTGCCGTAAATAAATTTCAAGTCATCCTCTGTAATTTTTATCAATTTTTTACTCATTTTAAGTTATCCACAGGTTAATTGACTTTTAATCTTGACGTATGCTATACTTAAATTGACATTTGGAGGGCCTTGGCCCTGTCACGGCTATCCAAGCTGTAGCCAAGTGTCACCATTAACTTCAAAAAACACTACACAGATATTAGGGGCGTCGTGCGTTGGCCGACAGCCCTTTTGTTTTACTTCGGCTGTCCCTTAAACGACCATACGCTTAAATAATTCGGTTTATGAATGGTCTGATTTTTAGCAAAATTATCGGTTTTATATTTTTCTTTCAAATAATTTAATAATTTTGTTTTCGGATTTTCTTTATCCTCAATCATCATTCCGTTCTGAATTTTAAAATCATATACAATACAACCCAATAAAACATCTACCATTTGAATGTATAAAGAAGCATCCGACTCCACCCTGCAAGAATTATAAACCCCCCGAAACCATATTTAGTTCTCTTTCAAAATATTTTATTGAATTGTGGGGCATATTAACATAATCGGCTATAATCGCTATATTTTCCTGTTCTTTTATATTGCATCTCGTGAGTGTCTTTGAATAACCGATATATGCTCCCCATGCCGCATCAAAATATCCACGGAAATCAAACGTAGGATCGTCCTTATCTATAACTAAAGAGCAAAAATAATTATTTGGAAATTGAACATATAAATCTATTAGCCCCATATAATCAGATAAGGACACTTCATCTAATTTGTTGAATTTAAATTCGAAGCGCTTATTATTTTGTATCAAACCTAAAACCTTTCCTTTTTCAGCCATATCTGGCAAGTCCTTAATTTTAGATATTCTTTTTGCCTCTATATTTGAAATTATTTTGTGGTAATATTTTGATAACAAATTATAAAATTCGGCGGTATCATCTAATTTTAAAAGACCCAACCCAAAAAATCTTTGTTTTACATCGCTTTGCAAAATTCCTGTTTCGTCTATAAAACCAAAGTAATTTTTCATAATTTTAGATTCTTTAAATTATCTTCAATTTGTTTTTCTAGTTTTCGGCTTTCGTAAAAATACTGTTCTAATTCACCAGTTAGTTTTTTCATTTTATCTTTAAATGGGATGCCATCATCTATTTCTTCGGCAATACCAACATATCTGCCCGGAGTTAAAACATATCCATTTTTTGCAATTTCTTCCTTTTTCACAGATTTACAAAATCCAGCAATATCTTTATATTCTCCGGCTCCTTTTTCTCCACGCCAAGCGCGGGCAGTATTAGCAATTTTTTGAATTTGCTCTGGGTTGAATATAACCTGTTTTCTAGAAATTGGTTCAAAGGTTTCTCTTGCATCTATAAAAAGCGTTTCGCCCGTCCTATCCCTAAATTTACCTTCTTTTTTATTTTTTGTAACAAACCAAAGTGAAACTGGCAATGCCACACTGTAAAACATTTTTGGCGGGCAAGCCACAATAACATCAATTAAATCATCTTCAACAATTTTCTTTCTTATTTCTCCTTCTTTTCCGCTTACTGCTAAAGCTCCATTCGCCATAACAAAACCAGCTATGCCATTTGGCGCTAAGTGATGAATAAAATGTTGAATCCATAAAAAATTAGCATTTCCCGATGGCGGGATTCCATACTTAATTCTTGGGTCGTTATTACTTAAACGGCCCGGCTCCCATTCTGCGTTAAAAGGAGGATTTGCTAAAACAAAATCTGCCCTTAAGTCGGGAAATTTATCCTCGTAATAGGAATTGCCATGCTCTATTTGTCCAAAAATACCCCTTATAGCAAGGTTCATTTTGCAAAGACGTAAAGTTGTTGGATTGCTCTCTTGCCCAAAAAACGCAACGCGAGATGAATCTTTATGTTTATTTTTTAAATATTCACCCGATTGTACAAACATTCCTCCACTACCAACGGCGGGGTCAAAAATTCTGGCGTTTTCAAAAGGCTCCAATATTTCCACTATTACATTAACAATAGAACGAGGGGTGTAGAATTCTCCACCGCGCTTGCCTTCGCTTGTGGCAAATTGAGCCAAAAAATATTCGTATACGCGACCAAGTATATCTTTTTCCTTCTCTATATTATGGTCAAACTTAATTTTTGAAAAAATATTAACTAATTCTCCAATAACTTGCCCATCGAGTTTTGTTTGAGTAAAAATTTTAGGCAAAACACCCTTGAGCTGTTTTATATTCTCGTTTTCAATTGATTCCATTGCTTCATCAATGTATTTTCCAATTTCTGCGTGCATGGCTCTTGCCTGCAAATATTCCCAGCGCGCTTTTTCTGGGATATAAAAAACCCCTTCACTTTTATAATGGTCTTTATCTTCTATAATAAAATTTCTGTCTTTTTCGTTCGGAATATAATATTCTTTGTTTTTTGGGTCACTTGTCCATTGCTCTAAATTAAATCGCCTTTGATAAAAATAATCAGAAACATATTTTAAAAATAATAAACCAAGCACAACGTGTTTATATTCTGATGCGTCTATGTTGCCCCTTAATCTATCAGCCGCCTTCCACAGATCTTTTTCAAAATTTAAATCTTTTTTGGAAGATTGCCCAAGTTCTACGGCGCTACTAACAGCCTCTTTTTGTTCTTTTGTAATTCTCTCTTTGAGCTCCTGCGGTAAACTGTCTACTTTGTACATAAAACCGGTTCCGACTTCTTTAACCTCAAGTCCTGTTTCGCCCTTCAGCATTTTTTGCACCGCCTGACGAGTCACCCCTAGAGTTCTCGCCAAATCAGCTGTTGAAATATATTCTTCTTTTTTCATAATTTTTTTGATTTGTTCTATTTTAGCAAATTTAAATCAGGTTGTCAAGTGTCAACCTAATTTACTACTTTTTGGGCGGAAATTCAATCTTGCTTGCGCATCTTGCTTCAAGGTGGCGCCAAAAAACCAACCAAAATACAAAACGGCTCAGCGCTAAAAGTGATGAGCCGTTAAACTTAAACTTGAATTTTTAATCGTATGAGACGTTACCTCGGCGCGCTATTTCAAGAATGCCAACAAAACCTTTTTGTTTTAACGTTAATTTATTTTCTTTAAAACTGTACGGGCATTTTCCTCTGGCGATTGTGCGCCAAAATTACCGAACAGGCATTTACATTTTTTCCTTCTGCGCCCGCGCCAAGCAAAAAACACAAAACTTACTATTTTAAATCAGTGGATAACTTGGTATTGATGTATTTTTTTGCTTTGTGTTATAATGTATGAATATTTGTATTATAGAGTATTTTTATGGAAATAAATTCTCAAAATTTAAAAGAATTTCTTTTAGACGGGAAGCTAATTTCTGAAAAACAATTTGACGACGCCTTGAAAAAAAGCGAAAAAACCAAGCAAAAAATCAGCGACATTTTAATTTCCGACGGGCTTGTTACAGAAGAACAAATTGCCAGCGTAAAAGCTTACATTTCCGGCATTCCCTTTATTAATATAGAAAACGAAACAATTCCCGCCGAAATTTTAAAAATTATCCCAGAGCCAATTGCCAGGGCTCACAACATTATTGCTTTTAGAAAAACCGGAAGCAATCTTGAGGTTGCAATGCTTGACCCGGAAGATTTGCGCACCATTGAATTTATGCGCCGCACAGACTCTTCGCTGAAAATTTTGCCAAGGCTTACAACCAATGCCGCGATAAAAAGCGCAATCGCGCAATATCAGCAAACGCTTGAAACAGAGTTTGGCGACATTGTAAAAGAGGAGTCAAAAGGAATAAAGCATATAAAAGAAGGCGACGAAGCAAACCAAAAAGAATCTTTGCAAAAAGCCGCCGAAGAATTGCCGGTTATAAAAGTTGTTGACACATTGCTAAAACACGCAATTTTGCAAAGAGCTTCCGATGTTCACATTGAGCCTTTGGAAAAAGAAGTTATTGTGCGATACAGAATTGACGGAATTTTGCGCATTGTTATGACCTTGCCTTCTTCTGTGGCTCCGGGAATTGTGGCAAGAATAAAAGTGCTTTCAAGCCTAAAACTTGACGAACACCGGCTTCCCCAAGACGGCAGGTTTAAAATTGAAACAGAAGAATTTAAATATTCCATTAGGGTTTCTGTTTTGCCGGTTTACAACGGAGAAAAAATCGTTATGAGACTATTATCTGAAGATGTAAAAGCAATTTCATTGGAAGGACTAGGGTTTTTTGGCTCGTCTTTAGAGCTTGTGCGCGACAATTTGGAAAAGCCAACCGGAATGATTTTGGTGACAGGGCCAACCGGTTCTGGAAAAACAACAACTTTGTACACAATGATGGAATTGCTAAATACTCCTGAAGTAAATATTTCTACCGTTGAAGACCCAATTGAATACAGAATGCCAAGAATAAACCAAACTCAAGTTAATGACAAAATTGGTTTAACTTTTGCCTCTGGCTTAAGAGTTTTGTTAAGGCAAGACCCAGACATTATTATGGTGGGAGAAATTAGAGACGACGAAACCGCCGACCTTGCCATTAACGCCGCTTTAACCGGCCACCTGGTTTTGTCAACCCTGCACACCACCGAGGCCGCCGGAGCAATCCCCCGCCTTATAGATATGAAGGCAGAACCGTTTTTGATTTCTTCAACTTTAAATTTGATTATCGCCCAAAGGCTGGTAAGAAAAATTTATGAAGACAAAGAACCCTATAAATTAGACGACGCAGCTTTAAAAAATTTGGCAAAATATGCAAAACTTGACAGAATTTTAAAAATTTTAAAACATGAAGGACTGGCAAAAGACAAAGATAAAATGGCAGACATTAACTTTTACAGAGCAAAACCCTCTCCTGAATGCTCAGACGGCTACAAAGGCAGAATTGGAATATACGAAGTTTTGGCGGTAACCGATGAAATAAAATCTTTAATCATCAAAAAATCGGCGACAAACAGAATTTCAAAGCTTGCCAAAAAAAACGGGATGCGGACAATGGTTGAAGACGGGTTTATAAAAGCCGCCAAAGGTTTAACATCTATAGAAGAAATATTACGCGTAATTACCGAATAATATTTCGAGTGTCATTGCGAGCCCCGCCGCAGCGGGGCGTGGCAATCCAGAGTATGACCAGCAAAACATATTATGTATACATTTTAGCCAGTAAACGAAACGGAACATTATATGTTGGCGTTACCGACAACTTGGAAAGAAGAATTTACGAACATAAAAATAATTTAATAAAGGGATTTACTGAAAAATATAATGTTCACAATTTAGTTTATTATGAAGAAACAACGGATGTAAACGTCGCCATAGAAAGAGAAAAACAGATTAAATCGTGGTCGCGAAAGAAAAAGATTTTGCTGATTGAAAAAGAAAATCCAACATGGAATGACCGATCTGAAAAGTTTTAACTCTGGATTGCCGCGCTCGTCGCCCGAAGGGCGAACTTCGCTCGCAATGACACCGTAAAAATATAAAAATTACAAACTCATTAAGAAGCAAAAATTAAAAAATAAGATTGAGAAATTGAATAATTGCAAAATTCAATGAAAATTGAAAATTGCTAATTGAAAATTGTTATTATGCCAAATTATTTTTACACCGCCAAATCTTTGAGCGGAAAAACAGTAACAGGAAAATATATTGCTCAAAATACAAGCGAGCTTTCACACAGCTTAAAAGACGAAGGCTTAATTTTGATACGCGCCACATTAAACGACGAAAAACGCGCGAAATGGTATAATTTTTCTTTTTCAAAAGGAGTTTCCGCGACCGAAAAAATAATGATGACAAGAAATTTGTCTGTTATGGTGGCAACGGGTTTGCCAATTGTGAACAGTTTTGACGTGCTGGCGGCGCAGGCAAAAAATCCCAAATTGAAAAGCGCGCTTATGGCAGTTAAGGAAAAAATAAACAAGGGCGACAGCTTGCATTCTGCAATGGAAAAACACCCCGATGTTTTTTCCAATTTTTTCCTAAGTATGATACAAGTTGGAGAAGAATCCGGAACGCTTGAAGAAGTTTTAAAAATTCTGGCCTTGCAAATTGAAAAAGAGCACCGGCTAAAATCCGAAGTGCAAGGAGCAATGATTTATCCTGCCATTGTTATTTCTTTGCTTTTGGTGGTGGGCATTATTATTGTGCTTGTGGTTTTGCCAAAATTAGACCAGTTTTTCAGCAGTATGAATGCCTCAATCCCTTTTTACACCAGGGCGTTGATCAATTTTGGAAAATTCTCAACAAAAAATTGGCCGGTTTTAATTATTATACCGGCTGCTTTTGTTTTTTCTATTATATTGTCTTTAAAAACAAAAATCGGCCAATGGGCGCGCGACACTCTTTTTCTTAAAGTTCCGCTAATTAACGCGCTTGTCAAAAAAAATAATTGCGCAATTTTAATCCGTTCTTTAAGTTCGCTTTTAAGCTCGGGCGTGCCAATGACAAAATCTTTAGAAGTGGCGATTGGAACCGTAAATAATTATTATTTCAAACGAGCTATTGTTGACGCTTTGGAAAAAATTAAAAAAGGGCAAAAACTATATGAATCCTTAATTCCCTATCGCGACATTTTCCCTTTTGGAGCAATAGAAATGTTGCAAGTTGGAGAAGAAACCGGAAAAACTTCCACGGTTTTAAAAACATTGGCGGATTTTTATGAAGACGAGCTTATTGCCACCACCGCCAAATTATCAACCGCCATTGAGCCAATTTTAATAATTTTTCTGGGAGCCATTGTGGCATTTTTTGCCTTTTCAGTAATTGAACCTATGTATTCATCTTTGCAATTTATCGGTTAGCTTTTCCCGTCATTGCGAGCCGCAGCGAAGCAATCTCTAAAATACTTTAGATTGCTTCGTCGGTTGCGACCTCCTCGCAATGACGCTCACTAAAAATGGATAATAATAAAGGATTTTCAATTGTTGAGCTTATAGTTGTTATCACAATTGTGTCGTTTTTGAGCTTGTCAATTTTTCAATTGTACTTTTCAATTGTTAAAGGAATTAGCCATTACAGAGAAAGAGCCACTGTTTCCAGCTTGGCAAACAACTATATGGAAATTGCCAGAAATATGTCTTATGACAATCTTGGAACAATAAACGGAAACCCCGCAGGAAATCTTCCTGATGCAGCAAATCCTTTAACAGTTACTGTGGACAGGTACAACTACCAAGTTTATTACGTTATAACCACAATTTCAAATGATCCTGTTGGCGACCCGGCTGCGCAAAATTATAAACAAGTAAAGCTTTACGTAAAAGAATTAAGCAGTAACACCATAAATACATTTGTAACATGGATTGCCTCGTCCAGCATATTCCAAGGATTTGTGGGCGCATTAAACATAAAAGCTTATAATTCTTTGGGCGGACCTTTAGCTGGAATAAATATCCACATTGTAAACAATACGGTTGCTCCCAGCATTGATTTATGCAGAATTACCGACATAAACGGAGCATGGAATGAAATTGGAGTCCCCTGCTCTTCGACGGCCGGCGGTTCTTGCGGGGCTGCCGGATTAAGCGATTACCACATTACTGCAAATGATTCTGCCTGCCCAAGTTACAACGCAAATTATTCCACAGACAGAACCTACACCGCAACAGAAACCTCCCCCTCTACCCCAACTCCGACGGATGCAACAGTTTATTACAAACAAGCAACTTATCTTGATTTTCAAATTGACAAGCTAAGCAATTTAACTTTAACAACAATTGATGGAGCAAATCCTGACGAAGACGGCAACTGTTTGCCTGTGGCAGGAATCGGCTTGGAAGTCCGCGGAAGCAAAAAAATTGGAGTTGCGCCAAGCCTTTACAAATACGACAAAAATTTTACTTCAAACGCAAGCGGGCAAATTTCACTTTCAGGCATTGAGTGGGATACTTACACTCCTGCTTTACTTGGCGCAACAAACATGATTTACGGAAGCTCGCCCGATGCCGTGCCATTTTCTGTAAAAGCAGATACAACCCAAACAGAAAATTTAATAATTGGGCCATACACAGAAAATAGTTTGTTGGTAACTGTAATTGATCCTTCGAAAAATCCAACAGAAGCAGGTTATTATATTAATGGAGCAACTGTAAGCTTAACCGACGCATCAGACAATACAATAAACCGCGCAACCGGCTCGGTTTTAAGCTGCAACGGCTCAAGCCTTACGCCTGGACAAACAATGTTTGCGTTGGACTCGGTTGAAAATCCTTATCAATTAACAGTTAGCGCCGACGGATTCCAGCCAAACACAATAAGCGGCTTAAATATTAACGGATATATGGCAAAAAGCGTTGCGCTTGTCCAGACTGGAACTTATCAGATAAGGCATAAAATAATAGCTTCAATTAGCACAAGTGGAGGAACAATTTCTCCAAGCGGAAATCAACTTGTTAATGACGGAGATGATCAAGCATTTACAATTACCGCCGGCGTGGGAAACACAATTGCAAATATTTTAGTTGATGGAGTTTCTCAAGGAACTGATTACAATTCTCCTTACTTATATAATTTCACAAATGTTACTGAAGACCACACAATTTCAGCCTCATTTTCATCAGTATCGCCTACAACCTGTACGCCTGCCGGAAGCACTCGAAAATGCCCGGATATTGTAACAGGTCCAGGAACTCAAACTTGCCAGACAACCCTTGTGTGGGGTCCCTGCATAGTGGCTGGAACATATACTTGTATGATCAGCGACAGCGGAGGCTCAAGAAACTGGAATGATCCTTTATCTTGGAAGCACGATGATCCTGTGCCCGCCAATAATTGTAACGGCACTTTCCCACAAAACGGCGACAATGTTACGGCCTCTTCAACATCCGGAAACTTGATTGTAAATGTTGCCACTGCCAATTTAAATTCTTTTGACTTAACAAATTACACTAACACTTTATCCGGCAGTCAATATATTGCGATAGCCCCCGCTTCCGGAACCATAGCTATTGCATTTGGAGCTGGCATGACCCGTACTTGGACCGGATATTTTAATATACTGCCAACAACAGGAACAACAATTAATTTCACAACAAATGGAAAAACAGTGCCATATATTTATGTTAACGGCGGCGGAAGCGGAACAATACAACAGCAAGACGATATTACAACAAGTGGCCACGGTTTTGTATTTAGATCCAACGGGGCAACATGGAACACAAATAATCATAATATTGCTTTAGCGAATCCCACCTATTTTTATGCTTACAACGGCGCAGTATTTACTGGCGGAACATCAGTAATTTCTGCTACCGGAATAACGAGCAATTTTTATATTCAAACATCAGCAACAAACCCACTTTATGATCTTTCAGTTGCAGGCGCTGGCATTAACGCAGCCATTCAAATATTAGCGCCGCTAACAGCAACACACTCTTTGACTTTATCTGGAACCAACAATACAACCCAAAGGTTACTAGTTGCAAGCTACACATTAGGAACCCAGGTAAGACTGACTGCCCCCAATACAGGCGGAGCTAATTATTCCAACGTAGATTTTAGAGATATAGATTTATTTTCTTCTGCCGGCGGATCAATTAATTTGAAAAATATTACAGGTTTATCCGGAGACTGCGGAAACAACAATTCCGAACACGCACGCTTCACAGACCCAACCACACAGCATTTTACAGATACATCTGGCGACGGCAAATGGTCAACTGCAACAAATTGGACTTCAAGAGTTCCGCTTTGCCAAGACACGGCAATTATGGATAAAAATTTTGTAGCAGGAAAAACAGTAACTATAGATGTGGTCAGTACAGGATCAGTAGATTGGTCTGGCGCAACTTTAGGAGGCGTATTAACATGGGCTTTTGGCAATTTGTATCCGCAAATATACGGCTCTTTGACACTTAAAAATGGAATGGCTTTAAGCTCTGGAAATTATATTGCAATGATGGGCCGGAACGCTTATACCTTGGCTACAGACGGAGTAACTGTTACCGGAGGGATTATGTTCAATATGGGATATGGCACCGGCTTTGGCACAGGTTCAGTTGCCATACAAGACGATCTGACACTTGGCAGACCTTTCTATATGTATAGCGGAACAGTTACAAACCCAAACAACAGCACGATAAGACTGTCATCTTTCCAAAAAAATGGAGGCGCCTTAACAATGTGCAACGGATCCTGTACATGGTATTTGTCAAACACATCAACTAGCGCAATAACGCCATGGTCAACAGGCGGCACCGCTGCGCAATTAATAACAACCGGTTCAACCATAGACATTTCAAACAATGCCGCGGCGGCCGCGACTGACACGCTAACTTTAGGCGGGTTAACTTACAATAATTTAACAATACACGGAGATGCCGGGCAAAAAAGCATTTCGTTAACAGGCAACAATATCTTTAATGGAATAGTTTCAATTACTGATGGATCAAAAAATATTTCCATAACAGGCAACAACACTTTTGCAAATCTTGCAATTACCGGTAAAAAAACTATCAGCTTTACACAATTGACAAATCAAACAATTACAAACTTTTCAGCCAATGGTAGCGATTCAAATAATTTAGTAACCTTAAGATCTGGCTCGTCTGGCACAGGAAACCCCAGCGGAAGCACCTGCCCCAATTATGCTTTTACGCTTACAAAAGCTGGCGGAGGAACAGTTAATACGTCTGACTATTTATCCATTCAAGACAGCCATGCAATGCCAAACGACAGCTTAACATGGCATGCAGGCGCAAATTCAGTTGATGTTCAGGACAGCGGAGTTGAATGCAACACCGGCTGGTTGTTTCCGTAAAATTTTAGAATAAAAATGAATAAAACAAGAGGATTCACAATAATTGAAGCAATAGTTGTTGTTTCTATTTTCAACGTTTTAATGTTTGCGCTTATTGCAATGCTTTTGAATATTTTTCAGGCTCCAAAAGCTGAAACAGCTGCAATAAACCAAATAGACCAAGCAAGAGCTGTTTCAAATAAATTTATTACTGAAATACGCAGCGCGATAAGCTGCGCCGGAGGCGCTTCTCCCATTGAATCAGCTACTGACAACCAAGTAATTTTTTGTATTGACTCGCGCAGGCTAGATATCAATCCCCAATTAGACATAGACAAAATCCGTTACTATGTAACCGGAAGCGTTTTGTACAAAGGCGTAACCTCGCCTTCTTTTAACGGTTCGGGTTATGTTTATACTTCTGCAGAGCAAATAAAAGCAGTTTTGTCTAATCTTGACACCATTAGCAACGACCCAATATTTTATTATTACAGCAATACTTATGACGGAAGCGGGAACCCTATGCCGCAGCCAATTACTGCCATGGCATCGGTTCAGTTTATTAAAATCAGCCTCCCAATAGTAAAGCAAAAATTAAATCCGGCAAGCAGCGAGGAAAAGCTTGCTGGGTGGAGTTACAGAAAAAAAATAACAATTGACACTGCAAATGTTGACACCGATCTTACATATTTTCCGTTATACGTAAAAATTGCAAATGATGCTGAAATTGGCAGTTCTGCGCAAAGCGACGGCGATGATATACGTTTTACTTTGGCTGACGGCACAACATTGTTAGATTACGAAAAAGAAAGCTGGGTAGGCGGAGGCGGGAATCCGGTAACAGCCAATTTTTGGGTTAAAGTGCCCGTAATTTCAGGCTCAACAGACACAGATATATATGTTTATTATGGCAACATAGATGCTGAAGACGACCAAGACGCTATTAATGTATGGAATGGAAATTTTGCATCTGTATGGCACTTAAAAGAAACCGGTTCTGCCACTGTAGGCGATTATAAAGACAGCACCAATAACGCTAACAATAGCACAAGCACTATAAGCCAGCCAGTAGTTACGTCCTCGGGCAAAATAGCCATGGCAGAAAATTTTAGTTCGCAATATATTTTAGTTCCCCACTCTAATTCTATAGCAACTAGTAATGTTTCCGTATCATTATGGGTAAAAACTAGCGATCTTGTTGGTGACAGAGTAATGCTTTCTAAAGGCACTGGTGCCAACAGATCATACTGGTTTTATGAAAATAATGGTTTAAGATTTTATATGAGAAACGCTTCCTCGTCAAACATACCGGAAGGAAGTATCGCAAATAATAATTGGCATTATGTCGTTGGGACATTTGACGGAACAAATCTGCGAATTTATCTTGATGGTGTGGCTCAGGGCAGTCCTCTATCCGCAAGCAGTGTTTCTGATAGCGGAGAAAATTTAGGCATTAATGCTTACGGCAATGGAAGCTATTCTGGCGGTGTAAAAGTTCTTGACGAAGTCCGCATCTCCAACACCGCGCGTTCTGCCCAGTGGATAAAGTTTGAATATTATAATATGAATGAAGCAGACGCAGAGTTGAATTTTTCGACAGAAGAAACCGTTGAGGCAGGAAGTTTTATAGAACAAGCCATGAAAAATACTTTTACAATTACAGCCGGCGCGACAATAAGAAGTTTAAGATCGGCAAATGGCTTAGGCCAGTAGCTTCCCCGTCATTGCGAGCGAACCCACAGGTGAGCGTGGCAATCCAGGAGTTCGGAACATATACCATAGATTGCTTCGTCGCTTCGCTCCTCGCAATGACGAATACTAAAAATATGAAACTAGAACAATCAAAATCAAAACAAAAAGGCAGTTTAATTATTTTTGTAATAATTATTATTTTTATTTTTACAATGATAATGATTCCTGTTGTTGCAAGCCTTATTTCCAGAATGCAACTCTTAAAGCTTTCAATTGCCAGAGAGCAGGCTTTTCAAATTGCGGAAGCCGGAAGAAATTATTATGAATGGCATTTTATTAAATTTCCGGGCGACTACAATGACGACGGCGCAACCGATCTTGCCGGCGCAACGGAGCAGGCATATGACATTCCTGCGCGCGACTACACAGATACCGAAACCCAACAAGTAATTGGTTATTTTTCATTGCATATAATCCAGCCGCCACAGGGAGCTGACAATATAATTGTCCAATCAACGGGTTGGACAAATGAATATCCAAATGTCAAAAGGACAGTTGAGGCAAAATACTACAGAGACTCCGTAGCGCAATATGCGGTTTTAACCAACAGCCCAGGTTATATTTTTACAAACATTGGAGGCAAGTTTTATTCTACCAGCGGAGTTAGAGATGTTATACCCACAGCAAGCGCCTCTATAATTTCTCAAAAATGCGCCAATAGCGACTGCTCAACCTACTCAACTTATGTTTGTCCGGTTGAAGACAATATGCCCTGCGACGGCGCAGCCGCAATGCCCGCTATATTTAACACTTATTGCAACACATCAAACCAATGCACTATAAATGGAACGCCAGCATCAACAAAAAAAATTTGTTCGGCAGATAGCGACTGCGCAAGCATTACAACGTGCGACTCAACAACAAGCACTTGTATTATCGGCGGAAACACTGGCACAGCCTGTTCAACGGACGATGATTGCGCTGGCGTTTCAACAACCAGCGCAAAAAGCTGGTGGACAGAACCATTAGACGCAGACATAACATGGACATCCACAATAAGTGATGGAGTTTTGGGCACAATAAAAGCCAAAACCGATAGCACAATAGGCTACTATGGCTATTATATTGGAATAACTACGCCTGCCAATACCAGATATATTAATTTGAACGCAGTTGCAGGAGGCAATAACGGATGTTCTATTGTATTTAACCCCGAAGGCACTTTTGATGTTTATAAAGTTAACACATTAAGCCCTGCATACACCGATGCTGTTTATTTGGATGGCACAGGCACTAATGGGCAAACAACCAGCCATTCTACAGATTCAACAGATTACGTAACTAGAACCAAAGTAATATGCAACACCGTGGCTGGAGCCACTTGCTCTGGAGAAAGTTTTGTTATTCCGGAAAACGATTTTGTAATTTATGTTGAAAACGGATATCGCAATGTCTGGGTGGAAGGCACAGTAAAAGGCAGGGTAACAGTTGCGGCTGCAACCTTGCCATATAACGGCGGTTATACTGTTTTTCCGTCCATATTTATTCCAAACAATCTTGTTTACAACACAAGCGCCTGCAACGGCTTATGCGCCTTGGGATTAATTTCACAAAATTATATTTTAATATCACACGACGCTCCTGCCAACCTTGAAGTTGACGGATCATTGATTACTCAATACAAAAGCATTGGACGCCTTACCTACACCGGAGGCACCTGCAACAGCGGATTATGCATAAACGTCACAGGCGTTACTTGCAGCTCGGACGCAGATTGCAGAGACACAGATAAAGGTACTCTCACAACCTTTGGATCGTTTATAAGCAATGGCAAAAGCTATTTTGGCAATAGCCAGCCCGCAGGATACCAAAATTGGAACTTTAACTATGACAGCGGATTTTTAAGCGCGCCTCCGCCATACTGCCCGGTATTAAATTCAACCTACAAATTAAATTACTGGCGAATTGTAAATTAGAAATGAAAGTGTTTAACCTCTCGGGTTAAACACTTTAATGTGATATGAAATTATATAAAAAATTTATTGCAATTATAATTTTCTTTATTTTATTTTCTGGAGCAAGCGTTTTTGCAGTAAAACACTCAAGTCAATTTCCAAAGGATCCAGAGCCCACAATTCCTGTTAATCCAGCCTATTTTCCTTCATTCAGCAACTCAGCAAACACTAACAATGCAACCCAGAATACTCCTATACCTATTCAAAATGAAAATGAAGCATCCCATCCAGAACAATTTGCGCAAAACAATAGCCCGTCAGCTAAAAATAATCCGTCAACTAAAAAATCGCGCGCGATAAATTTGCCATGGACAGTATTTTCAATTTCAGTTTTGCTTGTTGCAATATGGCTTGGTGTTTTAAAATATAAAAAGGTGATATAATAAAATAGCGTAGCGATATATTTTATATATAATCAAATGCAACTACTTGATTTAAAATATGGAGCCTTCGGTTTGGACATAAGCGACTCATCTGTTAAAATTGTAAAACTCGAAAAAAAGCGAGGAAAATTTGTTGTAGCATCTTACGGCCAAACAAAATTAAAGCCAGGCACAGTTGAATTGGGAATAATTAAAAATGCAAAAGAATTGGCTGAGGCCATAAGGCTTGTTTATAAAACCGTAAAAGGAAAAAAGCTCAAAGCCGAACACGCAGTAATTTCTTTGCCCGAAGAGCAATCTTTTTTGCAGGTCATACAAATGCCAAAAATGACCGCGGAAGAATTAAAATCAGCAATTCTTTTTGAAGCTGAAAATTATATTCCACTGCCAATCAAGCAGGTTTATTTAGATTTCCAAGTAATTGAACCCATAAAAGACGACCTTGACCACGTTGATGTTTTGGTGGCGGCAATGCCAATGCAATTGGTTGACGCGTATCTTTTATGCATTAAAGCCGCCGGACTTACCACGCTTGCCGCCGAGCTAGAATCACAGTCAATCGCAAGAGCTTTAATAAAAAATGACACCAGTGAATTCCCCGTTGTAATACTTGATATTGGAAATAATAATATTAATTTTATAGTTTTTTCAGGCCACGCAATACGCTTTACCAGCTCTTTATCAATGCAGGCAACTGAAGAAAACCTTGGCGAGCTTGCCGAACAAATTAAAAAATATATAAATTTCTATCAAGAACATGCCTCCCACGAACATCTTTTTCTGGAAAGCAAAGTTAAAAAAATTATTCTTTGCGGGGGAGGATCCAGCCTAAAAAAACTGCCGGAATTTTTAACTGAAAAACTGGGTATCAAAACCGAACTGGGAAACCCTTTTATAAATTCTCCGCTTTTAAAAAACGCAGCTCAAGATGCCGGATTTCTGCCCTATGCAACAGCTTTGGGCTCGGCCTTGGGAGGCGTAAACATTGAAAATGATTAACCTTTTACCTCAACAAGAAAAAAACGAACTTCTTTTAAAACGGATTAAAAATCTGGCGCTTGTTTTGGGCGCCATAATTATAATTTTCTTAATTTGTTCCATCCTTGTTTTGTTGTCGCTAAAATTTTACATTTTGGCCGAAGTTGACTATCAAAAATTCCTCTTGGCCTCCACTGTGGAAAAATACAAAACTCCGGATATGGAAAATTTTAAAGGCATTATTGAAAAATACAACAAGTCCTTTCCGCTGGTTGTTTCATATTATAAAAATGAAAAATTTTTCAGCAATATTTTGGCTGTAATTTCTGAAATTCCAAAACCCGGCGGATTATATTTTACGAGCATTTCTATAGATGCTAAAAACAGCGTAAGTATTTCAGGAACAAGCAATACCAGAGAAAATCTCATTTCCTTCCAAAAAAACTTAGAAAGCCATCCTTCAATAAAAAATGTTTCTTTTGCGGCAAGCAGCTGGATAAATCCTGTTAACAATAACTTCAGCCTTACATTACAATTTAATCCGGAAAAATAAAAATGGAAACTAAGAAAACAATTTACATCATAACATCTGCGTTTTTCCTGGCGGCTGTATTTTTAGCGATGTTTGTAATATATCCCCTTTCACAAGAAATTTCTCAAAAATCCAATGAATTAATAATGCAAAAAGACAGCCGGCTTTTTCTGGAAGGCCAGTTTAACGAGGTAAAAAGCTTTAAAGAAAAATATGCGGATTACCGGCAAAACTTAGATAAAATAGATGGCTTGTTTGTTGATTCGCAAAACCCTGTCGGCTTTATTGAGTATTTGGAAAAAATCGCTTCCGAATTGGGAGTTGATCTGAAAATTTCAGCCCCGACTCTTTCCAAAGAATCATCTGTATTATACGAAAATTTCCAATTTTCTTCTTCAGGAAGTTTTTCTGGCACGCTAAAATTTATAGGAAAACTTGAATCCGGGCCATATTTAATTCAAATACAAAACATAAATATCGGCAGCAACAAAGGTGTTGCCAATGCAGAAAAACAAGCTGCTTTAACTGGGGTAAAATCCAGCATATCAATTAAAGCTTTGGCGAAATAATGGCTATGAAAACAAATTTAAATTTAGACTATAAAAAAACTCTTGCGCGAGCAAAAGAAAAATTAGCGAGTTTAAAAAGAATACTTTGGCTTATAGGAAGACATGCATTTTCCGTTATTATAATTCTAATTTTAGTAGATATGTTAATTGGCGGATATATGTTTTATAAATATATATATTCTGCCGAAAGAGAAAAAAACAGCGCAAGCAAAGCCACCTTTAAATTCAAGGAAGATGCTTACCAGAAAATTTTATCCCAATGGCAGGATAGAGACCAAAAACTTTCAAATTTTTCTCAAAAAACTTATCCAGACCCGTTCCAGTAAATCTTCTATTTACCTTTTGCTCTCTTTGTGCAGAGTAGTTTTTTTGCAGGTTGAACAAAACTTTTTCAGCTCGAGTTTTTTTTCGGCTGATGCTTTTGTTTTCTTTGTAAAATAATTTGTTGTTTTACAAACAGTGCATGCCAATTTTGTGAACGGTTTTTTTGTTGCCATACTTTTTAATTTTAAATTATATTAAGTGAGCCGATGGCCAGAATTGGACTGGCGACCTTTCCCTTCGCTTACACCTCTTTTTACAAAAAGGGCTAGACTGTATATTAAACTTATTTATTAAAAAACAAGTTCCCCTTGTCAGTCGTTCGAGCGCCTTTCGGCGCTACGGTCTTGGCCCAATGAATATAGGCTATTAACCGTAATTCGGGATTCATTATGCGATTACTCACGTAATGGGCAAAATTTGCGATTTACCAAGGGAGTGCTCTACCACTGAGCTACATCGGCGTTATTTTTTAAAATTGTTTATTTCCTCTAAGATTATTTCTTTTAATTTTTTATTAGTGAATATGATTATTAATACACCGTGTTTACTTTTTCTTTTGTAGGTACCCTTTCCTTGGGGTGGTATAACAGTTATTTTACCCAACTGATTTCTTTCAATTCCTAGATGTTTTTCCCAGAAAGCAACCGCATCGCTCTCCTTGGAATCATTGAATAATATTAAACCGTATTGTATTTTCTTTTCCTCTACCTTATATATTTTCCTTAAAAATTCTCTAAATTTTTTTAATAAAAAGGGGTCTGTATTGCTAAGCCTGACTGATGTATTATTCGGACTCTTATCGCCCTCTCCCCAATATATCCCCAACCCGAGATTTTTGAGTTCTACGTCCCTTTTGCCAAGCACTTTCTTTACTTTGAACGGATCTCCGCCCGGATTACATTTTATGTATATCGCTTCACTTATCGTTCTCTTGGGAATATTATATTTTTTTATCCAATAATCTATCCCGTGTTCAGAACGGTTAAACAGTTTAGCAATATCCGCCACCGATTTTTTATCCTTTATATAGAATCTTCTAAGTTTTTCCTCCGTTAAATTATTCATAACAATGACTTTATTTTATTATAAGCCATTATTATTTTATGTTCAACCTCTTTCTGTAAAATACTGCGTCTATCAAACTGGTGGGCGCGGTAGGACTTGCACCTACGAAGGGGAAACCCCGACAGATTTACAGTCTGTTGCCTTTGCTGCTCAGCCACACGCCCATAATAAATTTATAACATAAAATATCCCATTATTCAATTACTTTACCGTGCGCGTTTTTCCATTCATTAATTTCTTTTTGCTTTCCGGAAAGCAAAACTTTCGGCACGCGCCACTCACATTGTTTAACCCGAGGGGTTAAACAATGTGGTGAAAAAACCTCGGGCCGAGTATATTGCGCGTATTCTAAAAATCCTCCGGTTTTTGAAATTCTTTCTTTTAGCAATTGCGGTTTTCCTAAAACTCCCGGAACCAACCTGGAAATTGTTTCTATTGCCACCATCGCAGGTAATTCGCCTCCCATTAAATCATAGTCGCCAATTGAAATTTCCATATCCGCAATCTTTTGCGCAACACGTTCATCAACGCCTTCGTACCGTCCGCAAATAAAAATTATTTGATCTAATTTACTAAGTTTATACGCTAATTTTTGGTCAAACTTTTTTCCTCTTGGCGTAAACAAAATAACTTTCGATTTTTTCTTTTTTTTAAAACTATTCAGCCCTACAAGATTTTCACGATCGTAAATTTTATGTATAGCTGGTTTATTCAATCTAATCGCGTTAACGGCTTTGTATATTGGCTCCACTTTTAACACCATGCCTAAGCCGCCTCCATACGGCCTGTCGTCAACTGTTTTATGGTTGTCATTTGTCCACCTGCGTAAATTATGCACATTTATTTTTATAAACTTTTTTTCCTGCGCCCGCGCAATCAAACTCTCGCCCAAATAGGACTTAAACATTTCCGGAAAAATTGTAATTATATCGAATCTAAGCATTCTCCGTTGTCATTGCGAGGAACGAAGCGACGAAGCAATCCGGAGTTATAGATTGCCACGTCGCCCTTACAGGATCTTCGACCTGCGGGCTCCTCGCAATGACGATAATAAACAAAAAAGCGCTAAGTTATAATAGCACTTTTTTGTTTTTCTGTAAACGAGTCATTCGACCCGTTAATATTACAGAGAAATGTTTTCGATGTCGTCCGGAGATGCTTTTCTCTCAGCTCTTGGAGCGCGTCCGCCTTCTGGTTCCTCAATTTTGAGGTTTACCCTGGCGTGGTTCTTTAGTCCAACAATCCGGACCAAATTCCTGATTGCCTTGGCAGTTGATCCTTCTCTTCCAATGATTTGGCCCATATCTTCCGGGTTTACTTTCAATGAAAGCAATACTCCCATTTCGTCAACTTTTCTTTCAACTTTGACGTCTTTTGGGTGGTCAACTAATTCCTTGACAATGTACTCAAGAAATTCTTTATCATTATCTGTTGCCATATTTTCTTTATTCAATTATTCATTCTGCGACCTTTATATTCTTATTATACTTTTTTAATATATCTTGTCAATATTTTATTTTTTAACTCACTTTTTCAAACCACTAAATCCTTCGAAAAAACTCAGGACAAAGAAATTTATGACTTCTGGAAATTCAGAACAAATCTGATATTCGGTTATTCTTTGTTATTTATAGATAATGATTTGAAAAAGAGAGGGGAAGACATTATGCCTCTTCCCGGTAGGCCTTTGCGCTGGCGTTGTTGCGACAATGCCAGCACTAAAAACGCGTACAACTCTCGAGACCCGTAAAATCGATTTCGGCGAAATCAGGGTCCTGCAAATTCAGGAGCGTGTCGGGCTCTCTCTGAAAAATACAGAGTCTTCGTTCCGCTTCGCGCTGACATGCCACGCATCGGGTAGCGTGAGGCACAACCTTTAGCCGTACCTGCGGGATCGGCATACTACACATCTCGCAAAACCCAAAGGTTCCATCTCCTACGCGTTCAAGCGCGGCTTTCACGTGACGAAGTTCATTGCCCCGCTCCGTAACAAGCACCGCAGAAACTTCCGTCTCAGCAGCGTGCAGAGCCATAGCCGGCAAATCGGCATTGCCTAAACGTCCGTCATCTGCCCCCAAAATTGCCCTGTCCGAAATTTGAGCTCCTATCAGAGCCTGTAATTTCTTAACAAGAGCTAGCCGATAAACTGCCAACATTTCCTTTCTCATGGCAATCCCCCTCATCCTTAAAAGGTGCTCCTTCTCGCAGTTCGCGAAAACAATTCACGAACTCCGAAAAAAAAGGGGGAAACTTTTTTACCCTATATATTTAGTATACCATACTACCAGCATACGTGTCAATAGCTTGCACCTGTCGCACAATAAAATACTCCTATTTACGGGAGTATGAGAGTATTTTAAGATTGTTTAAATTTTTATATTTGTTTTTTCTCTCCTGCTGGCGGGGTTTCGGCTGGTATTTCGGGTTTAGCCTCTTCCATTGAGGGTTGAGATTTCTTTGTTTCGCTCGCAATGACGGCGGCGGCATCTGTTTTCGCTTTCGATATTTCTGTTTGCTTTTTCTTGCTGATATTAAAAATTTTAACTTTTTTCTCGTCAACAATTTTCTCTGAAATCAATAAATTATGAATTGTCGCGCTTGGTTTGGCTCCTTTTGAAATCCAATATAAAATCCTTTCTTTTTTAAAACTTTTCCTCTTTTTCAAAGGATCAACATAACCCAAATCCTCAACAGCCCTTCCGCCGGTTGACGATCTTCTTTTGTCCACCAAAACCACTCTGAAAAATGGCTGGTTCTTTTTTCCTTTTCTTGTAAGTCTGATTGTGAGCATATTTTCTAATTTTCAATTTTAAATTATAAATTTTAAATAAATGCTCTAATGTTAAAATGTTTTAAAATTTATTAATTTAGATTTGATTTAAAATTTAAAATTTGTTATTTAAAATTATTTATTCCAGTGTTTTACTTCAAGTGCCAGTTGGGCGGCGGCTTCTTCGGCTTCTTGTTTTGATAACCCTTCGCCTTCTGCCACCAATTCCGAACTAAGAAAAACTCCAACTATGAATTTTTTTTCGTGGTCAGGACCGGATTCTTTTAAAACTTTATAATTCGGCGTTATTGAAACTTTTTCCTGCGCCTTTTCTTGTAATTTTGATTTTGAATCCTTATAAGATCCGTCTCTTATAATATCCGGCAAGTTTTTCAGCAAATATTTTTTAACAAATTCATCGCATGGCTTGTATCCCGAATCCAAATAAAGCGCTCCCAGCAAAGCCTCAAAAGTGTTTGCTAAAATATATGCTCTTGCTTTTCCGCCCTCTTTAGCTTCTCCGCGCGACAGCAAAAGAAAATCATTAAATCCAAGTTCTTCAGCCACGCTCGTCATCATTTTGGCGTTAACCAGCGCCGCCCTCCAATTGGTAAGTTCGCCTTCGGCTTTTTCAGGATATTCTTTATATAAATGTTCGGTTACAATTAATTCTATTACAGCGTCTCCTAAAAATTCTAGCCTTTCATTATGATCTAAACTGAAACTCGGATTCTCATTCAAATAAGATCTGTGCGTAAATGCCTGCGTCAGCAAGTCCTTATTTTTAAAATTCAATCCTAATTTTTTTTCAAATATTGTAAAATCCATATTCTCGGAAGAAATAAAAATATTTTTTCGCGCGCCTGCCCACGGCCAACCCGAACGAAAAAATATTTTTATTTCTTCCCTATTTCTCTTCGATTTGCTTGTAAACTGTGCCCAAAACTCCATTGACAAATTTACCAGAAGTCCGGCCAGAAAAGGTTTTTGCCAACTCGATTGCTTCATTTATGGCAACCTTAGGTGGAACTTCTTCTTTATTGGCGAATAAAAGTTCGTAAAGCCCTATTCTTAAAACATTCCTGTCAATTATTGCGATTTGCGCCATCGGCCATTCAGGAGCTGCTTTTTCAATTATTTTATCAATGTCAGCCAAATGCTTTGTTACCCCGCCGGTCAATTCCCAAATAAAATCCAAATCTTCCAATCCAGGACCAAAATCATCAATGTTTCTTTGAACAATTTTTTGCAAAGCATCGGTTTGCTTTCCATAAAAATCCCATTCGTATAAACTTTGCATCACTATGCTTCTTGAAAGGTGCCTATATGCCATAAATGGCTGAAACTCGAAATTCAAATTTCGAAATTCGAAACAGGTTTTGAATTTTTTTATTTTGAAAATTCTGATTTGTTTCGGATTTCGGATTTCGTGCTTCGGATTTTATTTCTTTTCTGCTTGCGTTATTTCTTTCTCTTTAATTTTCCTTTCTTTTTTTGTAAGTTTTGATAAAACATTGATAACTTCAGATCCCTTATAATATCCGCAATTCAAACAAACTGTATGCGATAAAACAGGTTTTTTGCATTTTGGACAGACATTTAAAAGCACACGGTTTATGTGCTTATGCATTCTTGTCTTGCCAACTTTTGCTCTTGTATGCTTGTGTCTTGGTACTGCCATATCCTTGTAATTTCAAATTTGAAATTTAAAATTTTAAATTATAATGAAGTATACCAGATTATTTATTCTTTTGCAATACTACCACCAACTGGCCTTCCATTTTGCCGTCAGGAAGCAACTTAACATTAATACTGGCATCATCTCCTATTTTTATATCGGAAAATTTAACTATTTTCTGGGGGGCGGTTATCGGCTTGCCGTTTTCGTCTTTAGTGTCTCGGGCGGGAAAATAAATTTGGGCATCATCGTTAATTTTTACGGTAAGATTATCTCCCCCAAAACTCAAAGTAATATTTTTGCCGTCAATTTTTGTAACTTCTCCAAAAGCAGTTATTGAGGGAATTATTTTTGAAGATAAAATATTTATTGCTTTTGTTTTCGGACTTTTTTCAACCTGTGAGGCATCTGCTTGCTTTTGATATACCACGCCAACGCCCAAACCAACAACTAAAAATGCGAATGCCGAAACTATTATTAAAGCCGAAAATTTTTTGTCCATATTTTTTTAATTAATTTTATTTATTTATTTTAACTTTTTTTGTAAACAAACGCAAGCCGGCCAAAATGTCTTTCTATGAATTTTACAAGGTCCGAATTTTTCCAAGCTTTCAAAATGAGCCTTTGTGCCATAGCCCTTATGTTTTACAAAATTATATTGCGGATATTTTTTATGCATTTTTTGCATTATTCTGTCTCTCGTAACTTTGGCTATAATGGAAGCTGCGGCAATTGAAAAAACTTTTTGGTCGCCCTTTATAATGCTTTTTTGCTTTGGCGCGCCATAGCCTTTGACGAAGGCGGCTTCCTTTAAATCTAATTTAAAATTCCCGTCTATCAGAACAAAATCAATTTTCGCGACGTCATTCCCAACTTGATTGAGAATCCAGGATTCTTCGGCTAATACTATAGATTCCCGCTTTCGCGGGAATGACAATTCCAAATCAATAAGAGCTTTTTGCATTGCCAGTTTTGTGGCCTGTAAAATATTTATTTTGTCTATAACTTTTTCTGAAACTATGCCAATCCCCCATTTAACCTCTGGATGTTTTATTAAAACTTCGTAAATTTCTTCTCTTTGTTTTTCTGTCAACTTTTTAGAGTCTTTTATACCCGTCATTGCGAGCCCCGCCAAAGCGGGGCGTGGCAATCCAGAGTTTTTTGTACATACCATAGATTGCTTCGTCGCTTCGCTCCTCGCAATGACACCAGGCATAAAGTTTACTGCGCCCGCCACAACCGGTCCCGCCAGCGGTCCTCTTCCCGCTTCGTCTATGCCCGCAACACATTTATATCCTTTGCGCCACAATTTTTTTTCCTCATTAAAATTAGGATATTTCATTTTTTTATCTTATCATTATTTTGCAAATAAAAAAGCCGTGGAGCGCAACGCCTCTACCGCATCCTTCCAAAGATGCTCAGTGCGCGCGCTCGACACGGCCTTCGAGCAGGAACAAAATTTCTTTGAATTACGAAATGCAACTTTGATGCATAAATTTGAACAATCCAAACACGCGTTGGATTAGCCAAGTTTGTATGTCGTATTGTATTTAGTAAATTGTTTGATAAAAAACTTAGACAAATTTAAA
>Ga0208245_1000262_pt1 | contig 48640 bp, 79 predicted proteins | sample RifOxyC1_FD_184035 | JGI IMG/M metagenome (GOLD analysis project Ga0208245, IMG submission 184035) | Soil microbial communities from Rifle, Colorado - Rifle Oxygen_injection C1 (SPAdes) | ecosystem: Environmental > Terrestrial > Deep subsurface > Rock core/Sediment | place: Rifle, Colorado... | reverse complement strand
CCGCCAAGGTCGAGAGAGCCACCGATTGTAGTCGGCAGGGTTATGCCCTTCAAGTCGCAACCGCTAAGGTAGAGAGAGCCATCAATAGTGGTTGGCAGGGTTATGCCCTTCAAGTCGCAACCGCCAAGGTCGAGAGAGCCACCGATTGTAGTCGGCAGGGTTATGCCCTTCAAGTCGCAACCGCCAAGGTCGAGAGAGCCACCGATTGTAGTCGGCAGGGTTATGCCCTTCAAGTCGCAACCGCTAAGGTAGAGAGAGCCTTTTTTATTCCAGTGTTTAAGACAATAATTTAAAAAGTAATTGAAGTTAATAAATCTATTTTTAAATATTTCCTCATACTCTTGCTTGTCTAACTTAAAATTATCATTGTATCTCAATTCAAGATTACCATTTGGTTCATAGTGGGCTTCTTGCCATAACTTAGTATTTAGCTTTAAATGTTCCTCTGTTTCCCCGTGAGAGTTTAAATCCCACACGGCAATTTCTGGCTTACCGTCCGCATCTGGTTTGTGGAAAAATGAAATAAATCTGCACATTTGTTATTCCTCCCCTTGTTTTTTCTTAGAAAAACTTACGTGAACATTGTTTTTCTTATCATCTATCCATGTGAATATATCCGCATTGTTTACCTTTATTTGTGTCTTGTCTAACTTAGCAACTATTACTAAAATATACAACCAGTCAGAAAAATCCTTAATGAAATAGTCAATATTCTTATCGTCAACAACTTCTAGTATATCTCGTAATGTCCTTATATCGTGTTTTTTCACTTTTCCTCCCCTAGATAGGATTTGAGTTGTTGTTTCGGCAAAAGCACATCTAACATTTTTAACGTTTGCCTAATGTTAAATCTTAAAACAGTAGGTGAGTGTTTATATTTTTTCCATACTGTAACATTATAATAGTTTCTACCCTGTGATAGATTCCATTCTAATTCTTCAACTTTAATAATGACCTGTCGTTCCGCCCTTATCTTATTTTCACTCATTTTTTATCCTTTTGTTGTTTTCCATCCTTTATGTTATCTATGTTTATGCTCATTTTCCTTTCCCTCCGTTAGACATTGCTTGCATTTGATTGTTCTTGGCTGGTTTCTATACCATTCACTTTCAAATCCAATATTTCCATATTTTGCACAAACACTATTTGCACCAGTGGTATCAAGTGACATATGTTCGCAGGTTTTATAATTATTATTTTCGCAATACTTTCCTTTGGGTACACTCATTTTACCCTCCTTAAATTTTCAATTTATTGTACCATAATTTTTACCACTTGTCAACAACTATTTTACTGTGTTTAACACAAACACTATCGCACCAATCACTGCAAAAAACAATCCCACCGACACCAAACTAACCATAAAATCCGCCTTAAAATCTGTTTTCCCGTGGTTATATTTTTTACCCATTTTACCTCCCCTTTTTAGTGATATTAGTTAGTCTAGACTAACTACTTTATTTTCTTTCAATTTACCCTTATACAATCAAGTGTTTTCCTGTATGATATTGGTCATACTTCTTTACGTTTGAAAAGTGTATAATAGATATGGGTATCTTCTACAAGCTTCATAAATCATACAGTGATATATCGGGCAGTCGCCCTAATGTAAAAAGTTAGTATGTAGCAAAAGGTTTAGAACGAACAGCAAGGACAGAACACAGGCCCAGCCGAACAATAACCCTTCTGACTTAATAACCCGATACCAACTGTTCTTAATCTTCGTAATTATAGTTCTTGAAATGTTAGTCATAAGATTAACAGCTCCCGTACAAATTGGAATTAATAAAATCCTGCTCATCTTCTAATCCTCTTGTTATCTCTCCGATAATATCTCTTTGGGTGGTTAAAATGCTTTCCGTGTTTTCTAGTTCTTCAATATCAATTATCTTTTCTATCTCTATGGTTTTCTTTTTCATTTAAAATCCTCCTATTCTAACACATTCATTGTCAATAAAATCCAGATAAAGGGGAAATTTCCAACCACTTTTACATATCTGTATATGTCTTACTTCAACATTTTTACCTGCAATAACTTCTTTTCTTCGTGTACTGTTTGTATAGCAATGTTTTTTGTCTAACTCTTTGCAAAGAATTGTCAAATCGTCAACCTCGTTTTCTATATCTCCTCTTGATACCCACCATTGATATATTTCTTTTTTAGTTTTCATCTTACCCCCTTGTAATATTCATTAACAAACCCTCTAAACTTTTCTAATGCTTCTAATGTTTCCTTTTTGTGTTCCTTGATGTATTGTATACGTTCCCTGCCTTCTGGTAGCCCTTTACCCACCCACCACACCCCCTTTAGGGCTTCTATAGCTTCTAACCGTTCCGGTAGCTTAAAATCGTAGGTGGTGAGGATATGAGCCATTTTATCGAAACCCACCATTAGGGGGTTTTTCCAGTCATCCACAAGTGCAATCGTGCTGTCAATCCCTTCTGATGTTATCCTGTCGGTTTCAATATCCCTTTTTACTATTTGTATATCGTTTAAATAATCTTGTTTTGTCATTTTTCCCCCTTTTTACTTTATAATCTTATTTTTAAATCTTTTTGGTATAGTTAAGCCCTTTAAGTCGCAACCGCTAAGGTCGAGATAGCCACCGATTGTAGTCGGCAGGGTTATGCCCTTCAAGTCGCAACCGCTAAGGTAGAGAGAGCCATCAATAGTGGTTGGCAGGGTTATGCCCTTCAAGTCGCAACCGCTAAGGTAGAGAAAGCCATCAATAGTGGTTGGCAGGGTTATGCCCTTCAAGTCGCAACCGCTAAGGTAGAGAGAGCCATCAATAGTGGTTGGCAGGGTTATGCCCTTCAGGTCGCAACCTCTAAGGTCGAGATAGCCACCGATTGTAGTCGGCAGGGTTATGCCCTTCAAGTCGCAACCGCTAAGGTAGAGAGAGCCACCGATTGTAGTCGGCAGGGTTATGCCCTTCAAGTCGCAACCGCTAAGGTAGAGAAAGCCACCGATTGTAGTCGGCAGGGTTATGCCCTTTAAGTCGCAACCGCTAAGGTAGAGAGAGCCATCAATAGTGGTTGGCAGGGTTATGCCCTTCAGGTCGCAACCTCTAAGGTCGAGATAGCCACCGATTGTAGTCGGCAGGGTTATTCCCTTCAAGTCGCAACCTCTAAGGTCGAGATAGCCGCTGTTATTCCAGTGTTTCAAACAATGGTTTAGAAAGTAAGAAAAATTGACAAATCTATTTTTAAATATTTCCTCATATTCTTTTTTATCTAACTTAAAATTATCATTATATCTCAATTCAAGGTTTCCATTTGGCTCGTAATGAGCTTCTTGCCACAACTTAGTATTTAGTTTCAAATGTTCCTCTGTTTCCCCGTGAGAGTTTAAATCCCATACTGCAATCTCTGGCTTACCGTCTGCATCTGGTTTGTGAAAGAATGAAATAAATCTGCACATATTTAATACCCCCTTAAAATCATTGCCATAACCCCGGCTGTAATCGTGAATAATAAGCACCATTTTAATTCATTTAAAGCCCTTTGTTGCCTTTTGTTGACAAAGTACCGCCAACTATATATCATTATATTATCTCCTTTTTTAAGTCATTTATGTTGAATTCAATAGGCATTAGACCACCTAAAATATTCCATTTATCCGCCCTATCTTTTGCCTTGTAAACCATTAAAGATGTTGTATTAGTGGTAAATAAAACTTCAGGAAACTCCAACATATCAACATATTCTTTGCTTAAGGCTGTATATACAATGTAGCTGTCAATAGTCCCTTTGTAAATATACATATCGTTAAATACAAGCCCGCTTATTTTCGTAAATTCAATATTACTTTTTTCCGCCTTTTCAATTATTTGTGTAAAATCTGGACAAGCAAAAAACTCTTTTTGTGATACATTATAAGCGAAACTTTCTTTATTTTTAATCTTTTCAGATATACTTTTCTCTTTATGCTTTAATCCCTTTGTTGTATCATAACACTTTGTAAACCAGTATTGACAGGATACTATATTCTCTTTACCATTAAACAACACGTTTTCAGTATTACTAAACTTTAGTTTCATTTTAGCACCTCCAATATATTTTCAGGGTAGCAGGTTTTTTCACCGCCTCCATCAACTATCCGTATATCGTACCAATACCAACCCTTCCGCTGTGTTATATTCGTGATATATGCTATATTGTATTCTTTGTCTTTTGTTCTAACCTTTGTACCTATTTTAAGATTTTTAAACTTTGACATTATGCACCGCCTTTTTGTTTTTATATTGTTCATTATGTTGATTAATGTTAAAGGGTTCGTTTTTTCCCTTCTCATATTCTGCCCCGCACCCAGTACACATTAACGTTATCCATTTCCGACCTCTTAATAAAAACTGTTTACCGCATATTTTACAAAACATCCTTTTACCCTCCATTTGCATTATCACTTTATTTATTAAGGTTAATAATGGTTTAGTTTAGATAAACCTTGTTATTTGAGCGTAGCACCCGCCTAAAGACTTTAGCAGGTTAAAAATATTATCTGTTGCATCGAGAGCCCTGCTCATTCCTATTGCACCGCTATCAAATATATATTTACTCATATTCCTGTCTTTATTATTGATACAACCGCCGACAAGGACAATAAAAGCCCTTAACCATATTTTATAAAGCTCTTCATTTTTAACAACAAAAATTGAGTAGTAATGTTTTCCCGTATCTAAATTTCCCCTGGGCTCTTTTTCGCATTTAAGATATACCGCTTTGTCATTTAACAACATTTCATTGAGTAATACAAGGTTATTACTTGCTTCCATTATATCTTGTTCAAATGCTTTGTTAAATGCTTCTTTTTCTGTATTATCTTTAGGAATATACAAATATTCCTTTATTTCCTTATTGATTTTTACTTTTTCCGCTGTGTTATATTCGGAATTGTACCGCTTTATCAATTCCGCCCTTACCGCTTCAACCGTGATGCTTTTACCTTTTACAATGTAATTCATAGAACCGCCTTTATTCCCTGCCTGTTATCTAAGATAATCAGGGCTTACGGTGTTTTTATTCCTTGCCCTTCTCTTATTGAGTAAGGGCTTACCGTGTTCTTACTTTGTTTTATGTATAAAACAACTAAAATTGTAATACTGTCCGTTTGTTTGGCGTCTCCCGTCGCAAAGCGTTATTCTGCAAGTTCTGTAGTTTTTACAGTCTATACATCTTTGGTCTGCTTGTGGGACATCATTTCTTAACCATATATTCATAGTTTTTTCTCCTATTGTACTAATTTAAATCCCGTATGCCCCGTGCTGTCAGAAGCATAAGACAGCATACCGCACGCCCTCATATTGTCCATTATATATTCCGCTGTTGTTGATTGTGTTGGAGATATTATGTTTACTATTTCTCTATATGTATACACTTTCAGTGGTTCTAGTTTTTCCCTTATATGCTGGTATCTTTCCATTTTCTTTCCCTCCGTTGAGCTGTCTAATCTGCTCTATTAATAGTATAACATAGATATTTAATTTGTCAATAGTTATTTTTTAGATAGTTTGTAAATGCTTATGTATCAGGGACATAATAGCATAAAATAATTATTTTAATTACGGCAATTACGCCATAAATAGAAAAAAGTTACAGGAATAATAAAACAGGACTATACCCTAAAAGGTACAATAGATATATAAAAGGTGATACTAACCAGCAATAACAGGTAGTAAGTGGTATATCGTACCATATAGGGTATAATATCACTACAATCGATTTTAAGCATAGGCAATAATGCCATGGCATATAACTATGGTTAGTGGTGTTTAAACTCAACAGAAGGCAACGTGAGAAGGTTTTGAGAAGTGTAAACGAAAAGAATATTTCGAGGTTAAAACCCTAAAAACTTACCTATATACTAACAATACTAATCTTTATAGCTTTTTTGTCTTTAGCTTTGGCTTTTAGCTAGTGTATATAGTATGCAATAGTAACCGGTAAAGGCAAAAGGAATAAACTCAAAAAGGGGTTAAAGGGTATAGTATGAGATAGTCGGAAAAGGGGCTTAAACTATATCTTATTACAATCCAATGTGATAATACTACAGAAAGTAAAAGGTTTCAAATGAAACTATCTAATAACTGAAGTAGTTTATAATAAAGCATATAAAGTAAGTATATATTACAATATAAGAACAAAAAAGAACAAAGCAACAAAGCAATGATGTATGTATAGGTGCAGTTAGTAGGTGTTAAAGCCGTTTTATATATACCAATACCATCAATAACAGGCAATAATGCAATATACTGTTTTTGCTAAGTGCTTATGTATCAGGCATATTATGCTGTTTGTACTAGCGTGCGACACAACACTTACTACCCGGGTATATCCAGCAATAAACAAACAAGGGTATAAGCAAAAGCATTATAACGTATAGCTTATGTATACAATTCTTATGCTATGTGCTACTATGCTATTGCACTTGTCCGAGAAGCCCAATGCCACCCGAGAGTGTAATATGACTCCCCACCCCCACAGCTGATTCCAAATTGTCCGATAAGTGCTGATAGGATAAGGGCTTTTATTAATAACTGGCTGTAAAATTTGATTTTATAATCAAGTTATCAAAAATGGGGTAATTATCAAAGAAAGTGTAAGATAGTTGGTATAGAAGGGTAGCGAAATTATGATTACTTAGTGTCCGAGGGTTTGTCCGAAGCTGCAGGAAAACGGTACCATTTGGTGGAAGTGTTAAGTTTATTATGTAAGTCCTTACAGGTCAGGGATGTTTTGCACAGTAAGAAAACGGGGATATAATTATCCACAATTTATAGATTTTAAATCGTCTTATGTTATAATGTGTTTAATGAATTTGACAATAGTTATCCACAGGTTGACTATTATGGAAAACCAGTTATCAATAAACATAAGCAATTTTAGTTAACATAATATTTCTAAATCTGTGGATTAGGTTGTGGATTGCGGTTCAGTTTCTCTACCAGTTTTCCTGTCAAATTCGGGCTTGTTACCTTAGAAAGTAGTAGTTATATTTATAAAGTGCTTTTAATATAAAAGCTTTTAAGAACTTTAACCCCATACCAACCCTCTTTTAACCTTTATCCCCTATAGTCCCCTTTTTCCTTACTCCCTTCCTTTCCCCTTTTTAAAGGATTTCTGAAAAACAGGAAAACAATAAATATGAGATTTATCTGGTTAAGTGAAAATGATGGTCGTGACCAGCAACCACAATGCCTCTAAATCGCACCACGTTTCGTTCTAGTGGGTTTTTTTTAAGTTTTGGTATCAGAGTACTATAACACGTTTTTAACTCGCCAGAATCGATTGTGGCAACACTTTTTAGGTCATTTCAGGCTTAACTCATTATGTATCAGTGGTATATCGTGTGCATTATTTAATACAGCTTCTATATATAGATAAATTTCAACCATTTTTCCTGTAGTAAAATTTGCGGTAATTCCATAATAGGGAACTATCGAAAATAATACCACATAAAATCTGTGGATTAGACTGTGGATAATTTTTCTGCTTATAGGCGTTCCACCCAAAATCACGAAAAACACAAAAACAAAACACTGATAGAATAAGCTCAACAGAGCCGTTTTGAAAACCGTTCTGTTATCTATTGACAAAGTGCGAAAAAATGTGTATAATATATATATGAGGGAAAAAACACCTGACAGTAAAGAAGATAAGCATATACCCTGCAATATGTGTGGTAAGGACACTAAGGTATCTTCAACTGCCGTAGATGTTATTTGTGCAAGGTGTGTTGTGGATATTCAGGAAGAAATGAATTATGAAGGAAAGAACATCTTTGAAGATAAATTACCGAGCGTTCTCGGGCAAGTTACTTAGGTAACTACTAGGGGAGCTATCCATATAGGATTGAGACTCCCCAACGAAAATTAGCACTCGAAAGAGGATAAAGTGGCAGAAGAAAATGTATTAGAGGTTAAACAGGGGGGGTTCCGAAAAGGAGCCGGACGAAAGAAGAGCAAGACAGTAGTAGACGAGGAATCAAGTAATAAAGCCCAAGCGGGTATGATGAAACTCTACAAACTCGCTCTTGGTAATTTAAAGAAAGATATGACATCATCAGATGAGAAGATAAGACAAAATGCTTCTCTGTATGTATCAAGAACCGTAATACCCGACAAAATAGAGACCAAAGACCCATCGGAAGGACTCTCGGCAAATGACATTATCGAACGTGTATTCTCGCTCCTCACTGCTAAATTTAACGAACTTAGAAATAATGGACGTCCTAAAAACACTGTCGAAGGACGAGTTGAAGCAGATATACCAAGACCTTCTGACGTTGGAGGATTACAAGACAACAAGGAAGATAGATTACTATGTCCCGCACCAGAAGCAGTTGCAGTTCCACAAGAGCCAAAAGCGTAAAAGGGTTTTCTTTGGCGGGAACGGCTGTGGGAAAACTTTTAGCATGGCTGCAGAAGTTTACTATTTTGTAAGTGGTAAACACCCCTATAGAAACGATATTAAAATACCTTGTGATGTTTGGGTTGTATCAGTAGATTATCCCACTAGTAAGGGAGTAGCAGAAAAGAAAATTAAGGAATTATTCCCATTAGACGAAATAAAGAAATGGAACGAAGCAGACCGAATACTAGAGATGAAGAATGGTTCTACCGTAGGATTTAAGTCAGTTGACAGTGGCAGAATCAAATTCCAAGGCACTAGAAAAAGATTAATTGCGTTCGATGAAGAACCATCAGAAGATATTTATGATGAGTGTTTAGCAAGGCAACACGCTAACGAACCACTAGACATAATATTTACTATGACCCCTCTTTTGGGTAAGTCATTTATGTATGAAAGATTGTATGAGCCTTGGATGAACCAAGACCCAGATGCAGATGACGTGGAAGTGATAACGGCTTCGATTTACGATAACGAATATTCTTCTGCGGAAGTGGTTAAGAATTTAGAACGGTCTTTCAAGGGAACCCCTGACGAAAGGTCAAGATTGTTTGGAGAGTTCACAAGTAAGAGCGGAGTGTTGTACCCGTTGTGGAATAGAAAGGTACATTTAGTAAAACCTAATACGAAATATATAGATGAGAAATGGACTGTTGTGCGGGCTTTAGACCCTCACCCAGCTACATCAATTTACTGTTTGTGGTTGGCGGTAAGTCCAGATAATGACAGTTTTTTAGTTAAAGAATATGTTTCTAAGCCAACAGCAACAATAGCGGAAGCGGCGAAAGTTATACTTCGATTATCCGAAGGAATGAACATTCTATACACGGTAATTGATACTTCGGCAAATGCACAGGAAAGAACATCTGGGAAAACAACAGCTCAATTATTTAGAGACCAAGGTATACCAGTAAGAAATGCTATTAAGGATTTAGAAAGTGGTTATCATTGTTGTTCTATGGCTCTAAAAGGCGAAGTCGGAACAGACAGAGAAACTGGAAAAGAAATAGATATTCACAAGTTCTTTGTCTTTGATGATTTAAAAGAGTTTATATACCAAGTGGAACACACGGTCTGGGACGACAGTTCAAACAAAAGAGATATTGACCCAAGACAAAAGCAAAAGAAGAAACGTGACCATTTTATGGATGCTTGGAGATATTTAATGCGACAAAAGGTTGAACATATCCCAGAATTTATTTCAGGAGATACTCCATATAGAAGCGGAAAATTTGGTTTGTACTAGGGAGATTTTATGAAACTTATTTGTAACGGTAGTGGGGAATGTAAAATAAAAGAGTGTTACAATTACACCCCTAAACCTAAACAGAAAGGTATTAAACTATGTTCTGGTAGAAAACTAGAGAGGGTTAAATAATGAAAGCCAAAAGAAACAGTCTGATGCTGTTTATTGCCAGTATATTGTGATAAGCAAGACTTGTCCAATATGTGGCAAGATTTTCAATACAAAGCCATCCAGCAACAGAAAAGAAGGGTCTAAATATTGCTCAAGTGCATGCTGGGGAAAGAGCAAGACTAGAAAAATAACAAGACAATGTTTGTTTTGTGGTAAAGAAATAATAACAATACCATATAGAATAAAAAAAGGACATAGTAAATATTGTTCAATTGACTGTAGAAATAAAAGTAGAATCACTGGTGTTGTAAAAAAGTGTCAGACTTGTGGAAAAGAAAGAATAGTTGTACCATCTTTAATAAAAAAAGGACTGGGAAGGTATTGTTCTGTTAAGTGTGTACCAAATAGTTGCATGAGTCATAAAAAATTTACACCAGAGAGACTTGAAATGCAAAGGAAACATTTAAAAAAACTAGGTATGAAACAACGTGGTTCTGGAAACCCTATGTGGCGTGGCGGGGTTACGCCAATCAATAAACTAATAAGAGATAGCACGAAGTATAAAGAGTGGAGACAGTCGGTATTCATAAGAGATAGTTTTACCTGTCAACACTGCAATTCCTTTAGCAGACGAGACCTAGAGGCTCACCATAAAGTTGCGTTTCAGATACTAAAAGAAGAAGCGTTTAGATATATGCCATTATTGGATAGGTTTGAGGCGGCAATAACATATTCCCCCTTGTGGGATATTTCAAATGGTATTACACTGTGTAAGAAATGTCACGATAAAATACCAAAAAAGTCAAGAGGTAAAAATGAAAAAAACAAAGTCTAGTCTGATGCGTAGAAGACAGAAAATAAAATCATACACCAAGAGAAAGGGTCGTACAAACCCTATGTTATCTATGAAGAGAAAAATGACAATGGCGAGGTATTAAGTGGAAAAGAAAACAGAGAAAATAGTTCAGCCAGAAAGTCCGATAGACACAAAATTTATTTACGGACAGGACATCACATTAAGCAAAGAAAGACAGAAAGAGATAGTTGAATATTTCAGGAAACAAATATCTGATTCAAAAGAACATAGGAAAGACAAGGAAGCAGAGTGGCAAGAGAATTATGACTTACTAAACAATATAAGACCTTCTAAGTCGGAGCCTTGGGCTGGTGCGACAAATACCCCCTTGCCAATGGCTGCCGAACTTAACGACACTGTATTTGAAAATGTTATGGATAGATACCAGAACCCTAACGGAATATATAATGTAAACGGTCTTGACGAATATTCAATGCAACACGAAGAAGATGTTGAGGACTTTATTAATGCTAGGTTAGAATTAGACCCTGACGAATTTAAAACTATAGATAAGTTAGTACACAGATTTGTTCACGATGATACCTGTGTTATGTTGCAGACAATGGAATTGTGCGATAAGCCCAGACTTAAATGGGAAAAGAAAGGTGGAGTTGTTGGTGCGGTTGCAGGTGTAGCGGATAAAGTTGCGGGTGCATTTGGAGCCAAGACTTCGTTTGGATATAACCTTGTAAAAGAATATGACGAATATGTTAAACCCAAAACTGTTGTTTATGCAATGGAAGATGTTATAGTTCCTGTCGGGGCAGTAGATGATGTAGACAAGGTTCCTTTTATTGCGTTTGTGGACTGGAAAACCAAGGAAGATGCTAAAGAAAAGAACTTCTATACTCCCAACTATTACAAGAATTTAGATGAGTTGGATAAGGTTTCTCCGACAGATAGTAGAGATGCGGGGACAGAACAGGTAAATGAAATAGCAAATCTTTCTGGAGATAATCCTTCTGCACTTCCTTTTATCTGTTTATACGGTAAATACGATTTAGATAAGACTGGAGAACGCAAGGATGTATACTTAGTATTTGAATACAGTTCTGGAACATTTTTAAGGTGTTCTCATTTACAGACATTCCACGGTGGTAGACCTGCGATATCTGGTTCAATGATACCAGTACCGGGGAAGTGGTATGGTACGTCTTTAACGACAATATTGAAACCCTTGCAGTATGAGGCAGAGGCGATAAACAACCAGACATTAGACAACTGGAATTTGTGTGTTAATAAAGTTCTAAAGCGGGTTAAGGGAACGAAGATAAAGACATCAAACGGATATGTTAAGCCGGGTATGATAGTTGATGTTGATAACGAAACAGATTTAACTATGTTGAATTTGGGAACCGTAGATTATAACTCCCTTCCCCTATTAAATAAGATTATAGGGTTTGAGAATACAAGAGCTGGTATAAGTCCTGCTTATGGTGGGAACACCGATAGTTCTGACCCTAGGGCTTCTGGCAAGAAAACTAGTATGTTGATAGCCCAGAGTTCTTTGAGGGTTAAGATATTCATTTATAGATTTAATTCTATGATGGAGAAAAGAGCCAAGATGATAGTGTCTGGCTTTGCACAGCACGGGGATAAGGAACTGGATTATCGTATTTGGGACTATAAGACCAATTCTTATGTTATCAAGAAATTAGATAGAGATGTTCTACAAAATGGAAAGTTCCAATATGTGTTGAATGGATTATCTATGGCTGGTTCAAAGGATGCGGAAAAACAGGATGAGTTATTCCTTTATGATATGTTGTTAAAGAGTCCGATATTCTCTCAACCGCCTAGTGTGTTGGCACAGTTTGCACCTGCACAGCTTAGAACCCTAATAGAGAACACAAGACAGTTGTTCAGGAAGTATGATAAATCTCAAATGGAAAGATTGGTTCCTAATCACGAAGAATTATTGCAGTCGCTAGAGCAGACAGTAATGGCGAAAATAGAGGGCGAACTTAAGTCTGCCGCAACACAAATTATGCAACAGTCAAAACTAAGTCCCGGTGAACAGCAACTTGCTATGGCTGGGCAAGGAGAACAAGGTGGAAATAATCCCGCTATGCAGCAAGGTTCTGGTCAAGGTATGCCCCAAGGACAGTAAGATAGTTTTGTTGAAAACCAGAAAGAGAAGAACCGAAACAAAGATAGCAGAAGTGATGAAATGCGGAGAGAGTGTTAAATCCGTAGAGAAAGGAAGTAAGATAGTGATAAGTGGTTATTCTGGTAGGAAGTTAAAGAAGGATAACGTTGAGTACTTAGTAATAGATGAATCAGAAATACAGGCGGTGGTCAATGTCTGAAATATATTTACAGTTTCACGATAGCGAAGGCTGGAAGGTTATTGAACGGTCTATTATAGAGGAGCTTCTTAACTATAAAGGCAAGTTAGCGGCTCTTCCTAGAAATATAGAGAACACTAAAGACCCAATAGCTTTCACTATAAAGAGTGTAGAATTGGCAACACAGATAAGAACATTAGAACAGGTATTAGAAATGCCAGAAGAAATACTAAAGAAACTAGAAGAAGAAAATAAACAATAGTGTAGGGTTCTTTGACATAATTTTCATAGAACAACTGTACTATTGTTATTGTAATGATAGCCTAACAGGGCGTAAAACTGTGGAGGTAATATGGAGAATATCCCAGTCGTAAAAACAGATGCTACAGAGAAACCCGGTAGCGAATCAGCTTCGACAACTGATAACAAGGGAACCACCGAACCAGCAAAAGGCACGTCTTCTCCAGACGATAAAGGGAGTAGCCAAGATGCTGAACGGGGAAATGTACCCACCTCAAGACTCAATGAGGTGATAGGACAGAGGAATGTAGAAAGGCAGAAGAGAGAAGAACTGGAAAGGAAAGTTAGAGATTTGGAATCACGGTTTTCGGCACCCGCACCTGTACAACAGGGCGGTGGCGACACTGATGAGATATTCACCAATCCTAACGGGGTCATTGATAAAAGAGTGAACCCTAGAATGTCTGCTGTAGAACAACAGTTAAATAACATTGAAGCCCAGAATATGGAATCTTCTCTTAGGTCGGATTATGAGTCCAACCCTGTTCTGCAAAAGATGTACGGTTCCTACGGTGAAATGGCTTATGCTTTAGATACCTACGCCTCACAGATTGGATTCAATAAGGTTCTTACACCCAGAGAACGCAGACTTGTATACTCTAACTTTATAGAAGCAAAAAAGGGAGATATGATAAACGTTGCTATGGATTTAGGAAGAGAGGAAGAAAAGAAACGCAGGGAAATTATCCCCACAACTTCTGATGTAGCAGGTTCCAATGTAGTACCTGTGAAGGGGAAAGAAATAAGCCTCTCCAAAGAAGAAATGGCTTTTATGGACAAAATTGGTTTAACCAAGGAAGCATATAAGGCATTTATGGAGAAGGCAGAGATTAAAGGGACTAAGACTAGCGTCAAACATCCCGACCTTTAAGGAGGAACTATGGCTATCAAATCATCGAAAGTCGAAGAAGAAGTGCCAGAGATAAAAAGCGAAGACACGGCAGTAAAACATAAGTTTGGTAAAAAAAGTCCATTCTCATTCAAAAGATGGGATTATAGGGATAAGAACTATTCTTATAGATACATAAACCTTGATGATGCCGAAAGGCGTACTGACGAGGGATTTGAAATAGTATCAAAGGACGAAGTAACCAAAATTAAACCTGTTGCTGGAAAAGCTAATGCTTCTGGTGCTTGGGAATTACGGGGTACTATCCTCATGCGTTGTCTATCTTCTGTTTGCAAGGAAAGAGATAAATACTACCAGAATATGTGGAAAACGCAAATTTCTGGAGATAAACAGAGATTACAAGAGGAAGCGGATAAGAACGATGTAGAGTTAATTGACAATCGTTAATGTTCCTCCCTCTGTAATTACGAGGAGGATTTAACATGGCTGTACAAACAGTAAGACGTAGTGAATACGTGGGAGAGCTTAACGGCGACCACGGGTCAATGTTGTCTTTCCCTGAAGCGGCAAGTCAGACGTTTAAATGCGGCGACTTGGTGTATCTTGCTTCTGGAAAGGTGACAGTGTGTCCTGATAACGGTGTAACGATTCTGGGTGTTGCTGCGACTGATGCGACCGGAACGACTGATACCGCTATCAACGTAGTTGTTTTAACACCTTCGAGTATCTTATCACTGTCGGTGTACAATAGCACGGCTGCTTCGGCAATCACTGCTGTTGCTTCTGTCGGATTGAAATATCCTATTGAAAATGTTTCTGACATAATCAGGATTGACAATACCGACCAGACGACACCTTCTTTGGTGGTGATAGGAATAGACAAGCGTGATAATATGGCTGTCGGCGACCAGTATGGTCGTTATCTCTGCACGGTTATGTCTGCTTGTTTACAGACAGCAATCGGAGCATAACGGAGGGTTAAAATATGTCTATACTTACAACTGGTAATATACCTCATTTACTTACGTCAAGATTGGATATGGCGTTTAGTAATGAAGCAAAGTCAATACCGAAACAATGGGAAGGACTGTTTGGAACGGAAACCGCAACTGGTAGCACGTTTGATGCCCAGCCCACTTACGGGTTTGGACAGGTTCCTGAGTCGAGCGAAGGTGCTGCTCTCACGTATGACACCCCCGGCGAAGGTTATAACTCTAGTTCAGTTATTAAACTCTACAAATTAGGGTTTAAAATCACTAGGGAAGCATTTGATGACGAAAGATATGGTCAGATGAAAAATATGGCAGGGGAACTTGCTAAGTCATTCATCTACACCAAGAACGTCAACGGTGCAAACATTTTCAACAATGGTTTCTCGGATAGCTATGTCTATGCGGATAGTGAACCCTTGTTTGGAGATGCAACTCTGTTCACTCACCCTCTTAAAAAGACAGGTGGAACGGATTACAATAGACCCGAAACTGCGGGTGTTGACCTTAATGCTGCTTCCCTCAAGGATGCCATTAATGCGGTTCGTGCAACTCTTTCGGATAGTGGGAAACTGTGGCAGCCGGGTCTTAGACCTTCTGTTCTCTTGGTTCACCCTGACAACGAAGAGAAAGCATACCAGCTTGTTGCTTCTATCAAAACTCCTGAGAATGCGAATAACTCAGAGAATTGGATTAAGACATTGAGTTTACAGGTTGTAGTAAATGACTTCCTGACAGACCCCGATGCTTGGTTCCTGCTCTGTGGTACGAACATTCACAAACTGAAACTCTTTCAGAGAATTGGTCTGGAAACGGATTCAGAGGTTGATTTCAACACCGATGCAATGCTCTATAAAGGGTATGAAAGGTATCGGTTTGGAGCCATAGACTGGCGTGGTACGTGGGGAAGTTCCGGCGGTTGATTTAGCATTAAAGAATAAAGGTTTCGGGTGGTGTACCTTAAACATCACCCAATAAAAAGGGTAAGAAGTAGTGCAATTCTACTTGGCACAGAAAACACCGTGTTCCTAGAGGAGATTAAAATGGGATTAACAAATTTCCCTAACGGGATTACTAGTTTTGGAATACCGATATATGGTGATAGTGTAAGGGACACATCTGGTACTACCTTCTTTGTTGATGGTAATAGCGGAAGCGACCAGAATAAAGGTCTTTCTTGGGATGATGCCCTTAAGACTATCGCTCGTGCTTGTGCATTAAGCACTCTTGATATAGCGAGAGGTGCTGACAGATGGGCAAGACGTAACACCATATTTATTGCTGGTGACCGTTTTGTAGAATCGCTCACTGTAGGTGCAGAGAAGACCGATATTATAGGTGTAGGTTCTTGTGATAATAAACCTATGGCTGTAATAAAGGGTGTTCATGTATTTGACACCACAGTATATCAGGGTATGCGTTTTATTAACGTGGGATTTGAGAACAGTGCCGCAGGTATAATGGTTGATATTCCTAATGAACAGATTGGTATGGAATTTATCGGCTGTGTATTTGACGGTAGAGCTGTTGCTACTGCAACCACGGGTATTAGAGCCGCTGGAGTGGACTACCTTAAAATTAAGGGTTGTAAGTTCACTGGTTTATTCACAACCGCTGCGATTTCACTTCTTGCTGGAGAGTTCAGAGGAATAGAGATTGTAGATAATTATATTGAATCTGGTGCGATTGGTCTTAGTGTTGCTTCAAGTGTAACCTGTGCTACTCAACAGGGTCTTGTTGCTCGTAACTACTTCGACACGGTTACTCAGGTTGTTGCCGATGCTTCTGACAAGTTTATGTATGTCGGAAACAGGGGTATAACTGATGCTGTTAATTCCGCTGCTCTTACACACGGAATTGCAGCCACTCAGGCGATAGACAATGAGTTCTCCACAAGTTCTGGTGGAGCAATTTCAGTACCTCCAGTTAATTACGGAGCACAGGCTTAACATTTTGGTTAGGGGTGGGACTTAAAATCTCACCCCGACCTTAACAAAGGAGCATCTTTGTCAAAACTTGGGATTGGAGTTCTACTACGGGACAATAAAGAAGCAATGGCTAAGAACCTTGAGCACCATGCTAAGATATTAAAGAACAGTGATATACCGTTTTACATATTTGACAACAGCGTAAAAGACGATAACACTGAGTTTGTTAAAAGATATCCGCAGTTTAAATATTACAAGCATAGTAAAGACCTAAATTTTGATGATTCATACCAATTTGCTTGTGAAAATGTAGATGCAGAATATGTATGGATTATCGGTAATAAGATGACCATAGATACTGGCTCTTTGCCGTGTATAATGGATTTTTTAAACCAAGGTACCTACTCCGCTGTTTTAGTTAATTCTATGCACAGGTTAAGTTTGTTTGGTAAACCCTTTATAGAGGAAGATAGAAATAAGTTTCTCAAGAATTTTGCATGGCACTCTACATTAGTTGGGTCTACGATATTACACAGAGATACAATAAAGGCATACGATAAGAATAAATACCGTGGTTACGAGTACCCGCATTTAGCAGCATTGCTTGACGGGATAGCTAAAAACAATAATCCGATGGTTATAATACCATACTCGCTAACAACATTTCAAACGCAAATGGTTCCAGTGTGGTTACCCAAACACGTTGAGATATGGACTAAAATGCTTTATGAGATTATACAACTACTCCCAGAAGATATATATGGGCAAGACGAGAAAGTGGCGTTCTGCTCTAACAACGGATATAATGGAGCATTAATAAGTGACGCACAATTTAGATACTTAAACAAAAGTGGTTTTTTCACGGAAGAAATATTAGACAAATATTTACCTTGGATTAAGAAAGTTTGTTCCATACCAGAGGCAAGGCTAAGACATATTGCCAAGGGTGGAAATTAGCGGTAGACGTGTCAAGCGTTTACTGCATGGCAAGTCTAACTTGCTAATGGAGGATTTATGTCTGCACCGGTTCCCGTTTTAGTAAAAAATTCTAGGAGAGGATGGATAAGGCACGGTCTTAACCATCTTGATGTATACGCAACATCCGCAGCAACCGATAACTGGGCTGACCAAGTTATCATAGACCTTTCAACAGCGTTTACCGAAACACCCTACCCTCTGGGAATAAAACTCCACAGTATATACACAAAGGTTGACGGTACGTGTACTGGTTTATCTTGGGAAATTGACTTTGCAACAGACCTTCCTGTTTGTAGTGTCATATCCCCAACTCTCAATATTGGAGAAACCTATAAATGGAAACAGGGTCTAAAGAGTCCCACTTCTGAAATGTGGGATAATTGTGCGACTACGTGGACTGCTACTACTAATGTGACAGCGGCAGACGAAACCACTATAGTTGTACCAGATACGACAGATGCCACACCTACTTCACAAAAACTAACTCTTGCCGCAGGGTTCACCACAGGCAAGATTGCATATATCACTGGAGCCACCGATAGTGGTGACGAGTGGGAAGGAGTGAGTTTCTATATTCGTTCCTCGGTAGCATTACAGCCCAGCGACTTGGCTTTCTGTACTGACGAATCAACAGTCCTTGCCTCGCCTGACGAAACTCTTAATATACCTTTTGCAATGGAAGCAGATAAGTGGTATTTCGTTAAACTCTATTTCACTGGAGCCACCACAGCCAGAGATGTTATTTCTTCTCATGGTTTATGGGCGAACAGAGATTTTGGAGCGGCTGTGTTGTATATTGACAACGTAAGATTTATAAAACGTTCACAGCAGTTCCCTAGTTTACAGAGCGGGTCTGCATTGGGAAGCCCGTATGGTGATTTAGTTTGCACGACTGTTGGTATAGCAAACACTGATGTTATACAGGCGGCAATTTGCTTCGAATTTACGTGGTCAGAGGATTCTATAAGATAATGGAATCGCCAAAAAGACAACAACGTACATACAGAGAGAAAAATATAGAGCGGACTAACACAAAACCTTCCTTTATGAATGATAAGGGAAAACGTGAGTGTGATATCTGCTCTATATCTATTCCTGCTAATTATTTAGTAAGCCAACGTGGGAAATTAATTTGCGGACGTTGCGTTGATAGTAAATAACACGGAGATAAAATGGCACAGTATTGGACATTAAGTCAACTTCGAGCATCTCTTTGTGATAATCTTCGTATATCTGGAACAGAAGTTGGTGTATATGGAGATGTTTCAGTAAGAGACGGCTTTTTAAATAACGGTCAGAAAGACTTTATTCGTAGAACTAGGTCTTTAACTACCAAGACCCCTTTAACCCTTGTTGACGGTCAACAGGAATATGATATATCTTTAGCCTCGTCTATACCTACCAACATATTACAGATAGATGCCGAGGGTGGGGTTATTGTAAATGATAAGAGATTAGAACCGACAAGTATACAGAAGTTGGATTTAATAAGCAATGGTTGGAGAGACCAAGACGCATCTACCCCCAGTAAATACTATATCAGGGCTTTAAAGAATTTAGGTTTAGTACCAGCACCTGCAAGTATAGAAATAACGGAAACAGTTACAAGGGGTTCCAGCACTACAGACACACTGGCACATACCAATACAGTATTATTTTCCACTACAGCAGTGGTGACCAATAGTTCTGGTACAATATTAACCTACACTACAAACTATACAGAAGCATTGGGAGTTATCACTTGGGTTTCTGGTGCTCCCACAGCAGGAACGACATACACTGTCACTTATTCTTATATGGATTCTGCTTATGTACACGCTCTTATAAGACCAGAAGATATGATAGACGTGGTAGATGTTCCTTTTAATGCAGAACTTCTTTTAGAGGAATACACAGAAGCACCTTTATTGTTCGCCACTTGGAAACTTTTAATACGTGGTAGGGAGATAGAAGAAGCTCAATTATACAAGAAAGAATATTTTGAGATGGCTAGACAGTGCGTGTATGATTTAAGCAATAAGGAAGACCGTTCAGATTCCTTTATACCAATGATTTATAATTCAAGAAGGTAAAAATGATAGAAAGTCAAATTTTATCTCACAGTGGGTTTAAGGGTCTTGCGACAGCAACTCCCGAACTGTATCTTACAGAAGCGGAAGCCTCTGATAATCAAAATGTACTGACTGACGAAGTTGTCGGAACCATTAAGAAACTTCCGGGGTTTGTTAAAACTGGTAATATTGGTTCTAAACTATTGGTTCATAATTGCGAAGCCGTGTGGACAAGTGGTGGGAGTGGTCAGCTAGTTTCAAATGTCACTACTACAGCAGACAACACTACAACTGTTATTGGAACATATACAAACAAGATAGTAATAGATGCCGCCTTCACTACTGGAATTGCAGCCTATTCTAATTTCTCGGCAAAGGACTTATCGGGTTATACATCTGTAGGATTTTATGTTAAGTTTACAACTGGTGTGACGGCTGGTGATTATGAGTTTGTATTGTCAGAAACAACCGCTTGTGGAGGAACTCCAAACGCAGAAAGTATAGACATACCCACCTTATTGGCAAATACTTGGTATTATGTTAATCTTAATTTTGCATCAGCGGCGGCAACTAGAGATGCTGTTATTTCTATTGGTATAAACGTACCAGCTAATGTTGGTGCAAATACAATTTATATAGATAATATTGAAACATTTAGCACGGGGTTCTTTCCTGTTGAGTTATGTGAAACAGCTTGGACAGCTTCTTCGGAAGTGACAAGTACCGCAGATACAACTACCACAATAGGAACTAACGTAATAACCCCCAAGGTTGGGACTTATGATTCTAAAAACGTTATAACTGCTACCTTCACCACTGGAGTTATAGCACATAAAGATATAACAGCAATAGATATATCAGAGTTCAAGAGAGTTGGACTTTGGATATATTCTAGCATTGACTTATTGAAAGGGGATTTAAGTGTACAATTAAGTGATGCTGTTGGACTAGAAGAAGATATGTCAATAGATGTTCCCATTACTGCTTATGAATGGACTTATGTCACAGTTCCAATGGTAGACCCTTCGTCAAACACGGCAATAACCATTGTTGCTCTTAATTCCAATAGAGACCAAAATATTGCTCATACTATATTCATAGATGATATTAGGGCTTTAAAGCCAGTTAGGACTATGGCTGAATATTTCCAGACAGATGGTTCAAGAAAGTTAATGGCTTCTGATGGTCAAACGGTATGGGCTTCAACAGATGGGATAACGTTTACCCCGGTAGCCAGTGGATTTAATTCTTCATATGAACACGAATTTTGTACTTATGATGGTGATTGTTATTTCACTAACGGTTCAGACTGGGTTATGGCTTATACAGACGCAGAACAAACAATAACATTTAATGCGGCTCACGGTGCGGCTTTCTGGGTTCCTCGTGGAAGACATATTTGGAATCATCAAGGTGCTACACTAATGATAGGATATGCCGAGGGAAATCTAGCTACGGTTTATTACACTGACGAAACAAAACTGCCAACAGAAGCAGGTTGGTTTAGTAACACATTTGCAAAAGATTTGGCTCTTGATACTGGAGATTACATAACAAGGGGTATAGCATTTGGAGAACGCACTGTAATATTTCTAAATAGGATATTCTATGTCCTCACTGGAGAAATGGGTTCTAATTTTGACTGGATGCCTAGAGAGTTTGGAATAGGTTGTACATTAGGTCGGTCTGTGCAAGTAAAGGATAACAGTATATTATTCTCTGGTAAAGACGGTCTTTATCGTATGGATGAGAGTTTTTCTCCGATAAGAATATCTGACCCAGTAAAACCCACTTACGAGAAATTTCAACAGTCTTTGGTTAATTATGGTAGTTGGATTCAGGCTATAGAAGAAGATTTCGCAGCTGGAACAACTGGTACTAATCTTTTTGATTATACTGGGGACGACCATTCTGGTGCATTAAAACAGAGGGTGTGGCAAAGTAAGGCAGATTGGCAAACTGGAACATTATCAGCACAAGCAGATGTTGACACCGTCACAGATGCTATAACTATAAAAAATAGTAACACTGTAATTGCAAACCCAGACTTTGAATCTGGTATTACTAATTGGAACGGTGGAGAGTGGACTGCCGAAACTGGTACTACCACCTTGTGGTATGTAGACCAATGGACTCCACTATCTGGTTCTAAATTTGCACTAGGGGTGATAGATTTAACACGGAATAGAAATAGTTATCCAACTCAGCAATATGATGCTGTTTTATATGTTAGAGTTTACACATCGGCAAATGTTTTACTGTATTCAGTTGCTACTACAACGGGCTCTTGGCAGACGTTTTCATTCAATCCCGGCTCTTCGTATTATGGTCAATCTTTAAAAATAGTTGCATTATTAGACACGGCATACAAAACCGGAGTTGTTCCATCTTCTGGGTTGGAAGTCCCATATTCCAGAACAATGACTAGTGACACATTTAATTATGCTTCTGGAACTATAAATATTTCTGCAAGATTTTACGGAGAAGACACTACTCCAGATGCTGGTTATATAAACTATAGAGTGTACGGTGGAGTAGATAATATAACCTTAACTGGCAACACTAATGCCTACTCACCCACAGCAGTAACTTGGGAATCTCCGACCATAAGAAGGGTGACAAGTTCCCCAGATGTGTTGGGAAATTTCGTTGGAAATATGACCATACCTAGTGGTAGCACTCTTTCGTTATCTATAAGAACAGCGGCAACTGATTTAGCAGATTGGACTACCGCCACATTATATCCCTTACCAACCACAACAGATGTATATAATTTTAAATGGACAGATGTCACATCTATAACAATGCTGGAATATTTTAGGGTGTATGCAACATTAACGTCATTAACTCCTTATACTACCGCACCAGTGTTAAAGATGATTGTACCTTGTGGCGGAACATTTATATCACAAACAAACGATATTGGGACTGCATCTGGGAAATGGTATACATTTGAAGCATCCAGCACGTTTGCTAACCAAACTATTAACTACTTTACAAGGTCGGCAACATCATCTGGAGATTTATCCACAGCCAATTGGCACGTTGCAACTCCGGGGCAAAAGATACCAGAGACAGACGGAAACAGATGGATTCAGTGGAGAGCCGAACTCAACACTAATAAATACAATGAAATACCTTTTATTGATTCTGTTGTTGTAAACTGGATTACTTCTTCTGGTTCAACAATCCCTACTACTCAAATGGCTAGTATGGTATATAACAACCGCTATTTTCTATTTGGACAGATAGAGGGAGATAAATATGCAAACACTGGAATGTGCATAGATAAGATGTGGCAGTTTCAGAACATTAAGGATTACCCCGTTGGTTCTTTATCTACGTTCATCCAGAACCCTTATTTTGGTAGTTCTGTAGATGGGAGTATATTTAGTTTATTCTCTGGGTTAAAATTTAATTACGGTGATGTAGACCATATAGAAGATATTGTTTCTTATTGGGTCACTGGCAGATTTGGGGTGATAAACAAGGGACAGGATAAATGGTTTAAGGAAACCAATGTATTCTTTGAACCGCAATCAGCAGTGGGAACACTAGACATATCCTATGATATAAACAATTCTGGAATATTTACAGACCTTGGTTCTATTGATTTGACGCAGGGAGATGGTGAACAGAGATATTTATATAATGGCTATGCTAATGGAAGGGATATAAAATACAAGTTCTACACAGATGATGCTGTAGACTTAACTCTTTATCGTGCACTAACAAAATATAATGTTAAGGAAAGAACTATCTAACGGAGGAAGTAAAATGGCTATTAATGACCCAATATATGACGAGGCTCTAAAATCTGCACAAGGTTTCTATGACCTTAACAGACAAAAAGGAATAGAAGATGTACAGAGAGCGGGGGTTGTACAGCGTAGACGTTCATATTCTACACCCCAAGACATCACTAACTTCTCCCAGCAATATGATATGACTACTAATAGGGATTTATCTCAAATGGCATTGGGTCAGCAAGATAAGAGAGCAGCGGAAGTTAATCAGTGGGGTGGAATATCTCCCTACACTGGTGCTACAATACAAGGTCAGTTACCATATCAGTCACAACAGAATGAAATACAAAGAAGTTGGAGCCGTAAACTACAAGAAGACCAGTGGAATGCTCAACAGCAAGTGGCTAACCAACAGGCATCTAATACCCTTTGGGGTATGATAGGTGGTGGTATTGGAACTATATTAGGTGGGCCGTTAGGTGGTGGAATAGCAAATGCAATATTTGGTGGTGGTAAGAAAGCTGGAGAAGTTGGTTATAACGGTGGGTGGCAATCACAAATGAAATATACTAATACTTATGGAGAAATACCAACCTATGGTACAAGTAAAATAGACTTAGACAATCCCTATAAAGAAAATTGGTAAGGAGATAAACTATGGCTTTTAATCCAGCGAACACGACAGATAGTGGCAGTCCAGCATTAAGTGGTATAGCTATGTTCCTTCAAGCATTTGGTCAGACATATAACGACCAGAGGAATAAGGAATTGGAATTGGCTAAGAAAAAAATAGATATTAAAAACAATGCCCTAGAAGAACAGAAGGCATATGGGTTGAGAGGTTACAAATCTGTAAGGCAGGAAGAAATAGATTCTGGTAATTACGAGCCAGAACAGTTAAAGAAAATAATACGTTCTGCTTATGGTGGAGATGAGGGTATTTATGGCTATATGCCTCCGACAAAACAATATAAAGCAGATGTAGACAAGTATGACTCAACAATACAGAGATACAGGAAAGACCTTGCAACAACGCAAGAAGACCCAATGGTTCCTAAATCTGTAAAAACAGCGATAGCCAAGATAGGCAATATAGATGACCCACAGAAAATATTAGAATTTGCAAAATCAGAAACTAACCCCATATGGGAAACATTTGGAGTGAAGAAAATAGATACAGCAGAAAACAAGAGTGGTTCAATGTTTAGTAAACATACTCCCATTATGAAATATGACCCAGTTGAGGTTGGAAAGATTAAGGAAACATTGAGAACTGTTGCCGCTATGAGAAAGTATGAAAAAGCACTAGGTCAGATAATGCAAAGAGATATACTTGGTGGGAACGAAGAAGTTGACAACGTGGAAGGGAATACAGAACTAGACCAATTTTTCATAAAATAATAAGGAGATTTAATGGCTGTTACTTGGAATGAAATAGCAGGTGACGATAGATTTAAGAAAGCAAGTAAAGAACAACAGATGCAACTTGCCGAGAAATACTATAAAGATGTTGTCACTAAAACTATTCCCGTTGAGAAACAAACTCCAGACCTGTTTAATAATTTTATGCAAAGGGCTTTGAGTGTTTCTCAACCAGTAGAGCAAAAGCCACAATTAACAGTTGTGCAGATGTTAAATAGGGGTTCCATTGATACAACTCCATCTGATTACGGTGGTGATACATATAAAGGTATAAATGCACTAAGACCGTTAAGTTTACCGGTTAATGCTGTTGCTGGTGTTCTTAATGCTATGACCCCTATTAAACCTACAGGAAATACATTGACTGGTAAAGACCAGTGGAATCACCTAGTGACATCTTTTGGTGAGGCGTTTAAAGAAGACCAAGACGCAGGTGACGTTTTTGCTAAAAACTTCAACGATTATATGGTGGATGGTAAAAGTAAAAATCCAAGTTATGGTAATGCAGAAGACGTGACAAACGCTCTTGTTTGGACGTTGGCTGGATTCTCTTTAGACCCTCTACTCGCACCAATGGGAAAAGTATTTAAGGGAACGTATAATGCCGCAAAATCATTGGTTGGGGAAAAAACCTTCCAGAAATCATTAAGTAATATTGGTGTTGATATGGGAGAACTGGAGTCTAGGTGGAGAATACCTATGCCGGGTGAATCTACAAAAGCATACACCGATAGACTGAACACCAGATTAGACACCCTTGGCAATAGAATAACGTATGAAGCCGCAGAGAAGAAGACCAAACCAATAATGCAACAGGTGGATATGTTGGTTGACGATTTAGACACTCGACTCATAAACCAATTCCACCCCGTTGAAAAAGCAACAACTCAAGGTGCTGTAGACTTTGGTAAAAGGGATATTCCAAAAACTGAAGACATCTTCTTTGACCCCAAGAAAAATGGTATGTCTAAGGAATCAATAGAAACATCAATTAAGAACTCCCTAGGCGAGGGTAAGGTTCCAGAAATAAACTCTTTTAAGAATCCTTCAAAAATAGCAGATAAGGACAATCCAATATATCTATTACAAAGACACCTTGATAGTACTGGAAGAGCAAAACAGATAATAGTGCAAGACTTTAAACCTATTGTAATGAAAATAAAAGACGATTACAAGGATTTCAATAAATATGCTATATCGAGAAGAGCAATAGCAACAGAGAAGTACTTAGGGGAAAACCCCATAGTTAAGTCTATATTTGGAACATATGAAAACGCTAAGTATGAATTTAAGAATCTAGTATCTAAAACATCTCCAGAAACAATTAAAAAGTGGGACACGGTATACAAAGAGTTAAATGATTTTAGATTAAAGCAAATGTCAAATCTTCACGAATCTGGAGTTATAAGTAAAGAAATGATGGAATCGTTCAAGAAAAACCCAGACTATATACCCCTTGTACTAGATAAGGTATCTAAAGATGTGGTAGAAAGTGGTATTGTCAGACCTAAAAAACTAAAAGTTAGCAAGAAAGACATAAGGCAAACAATAAGAGAATTACACAATGTTGGTTCCGAGGTTAAGATAGTAAACCCTCTGGAATCTCTTGTTTCCGATACATACAGAATAGAGATAATGGCTAATGCCAATAAAGCAAAGAAAGCTTTTTTTGATATAGCTAAGTCAAGTGAGATATTATCAGAAAGATTAAAAGATGTATCTGCGACTAGGTCAAAAAAGAATATAGTTTCTTACTTTGAAAACGGCGAAATGAGAGAGTTCTCTGTGCCAGACGATATTTATATAGCTTTCAATGGTATGTCTACAACACAGTTGTCGGCGGTTGCAAAGTTCTTTAGATACCCCACCAAGGTATTTAGGTCACTTGCAACATCTGCTAACCCGGAGTTTAGTATCACCAACATAGCCAGAGACACTCTATCTGCATATTATAATTCTGAAAGAGGTTGGACTACTATAACGGGTATAGACCTTACTGTTGGGTTGTTAGATGAAGTTAGGAGTGTTCCACTATTTAAGCAGTTTCTAAGAGATGGTGGAGAAATGTCAACTTTCGTAGCTAGAGATAGAGCGTCTAATGTTAAGAACTTTAAAAATGTTATTGGCGAGAAGGATGCTAGTTTTCTTAAAAATGCACAAAATGCCGCTAATACACCCTTAGAAGCTCTACAGTGGTTATCACAGAAAACAGAACTTCCCTACAGGTATCAGGAATATAAAAAGATATTAGCAAGGGGTGGTTCAAGAGAAGAGGCGATGATGGGAGCCAAAAACGTTACTGCCAACTTCTCTCGTACTGGCAGAGATATGGCGAGAATTAACGGATATTACGCCTTTCTTAACGCAAATATCCAAGGTAAACTACAGTTGGTAGAAACAACCAAGAAACACCCATTGCGTTCCGTTATAAGAATGACCCCACTTGTTGGCACTGGTATTGCATTATGGAATCACAATAATGCCTACGAGGGATATAATAATGAAACCATAGTATCTTCTGCTACGAAAATGAATAACTTTGTATTTATGACAAGTGATACATCTTATGTTAAGATACCAAAATCTGACATAGGAAAAGCCGCTACTAATTTTACAGAATATTATTTAGAGTGGTTGAAAAAGTCTGGGAAGAAACAAGAATTATTTGAAACACTTATAAACCCTATATCTGATTTTTCTCCAGTAAGTACGTTAATGCCTATAACCAGTCAAGGTGACCTACTCCCAACGTCTATTAGACCAATGTTTGAGGATTTGGCTAATTATAGTTTCTTTAGAAAGTCTACCATTGTTTCTCCGTTTGATGAGTCTAAACCAGAATCAGCAAAGTTTAATAGGTCAACATCTGAGTTGTCAATATTGCTAGGTGATAAAATAGAAACCAGTCCTGCAAGAATAGACCATTATATATCGTCTTATCTCCCGGGTTTACCAATAACAATGTGGAGGGGGCTTGATACATTCCTTGCACCAGAAGAAAGAGAATATAAAAAAGCAGGTGTATCTGATATAGTTGGAGTTAGAAAACTATATAAAGATGTTTCAGATAGGGAAGACCAAACCAGTATATTTAAAAAACGTGCATACGATAAAGCCGAGAGTGATTATAATAGAAACAAGGGTAGCATTAAGAACAATACAAGTCTTAGCCAAGAGGAAAAGGAAAAATACATAGGGAAGATTTTAAAACAATATAATGACAAACTAGAAGAATTGAACAAAAGGTACGGACAATAATGAGTGCAACTAAAAATCTCCCACAGGTAAGAAAGTTTGCGGATTTTACTGACTTAAACACCTATTTACAGCAAAGTCATTCAGTGATACAAGATGTTCTTAATGACTATAATCTGTATGTGAGGGGTAAGTTTGATAGTAAGACTGGACACACCCACACGGGAACCAAACACAATGCACCAAATATCCCTGCTGGTGCTGTTGTATTAAATGCAGAGGAAGATGGTACTGTAAGAATAGCCAATCCCTCTGCCCTTAATTTCACTACAGGTATTGATGTTGCCAGTACGGGTGGGAAGGCTGTTATTTCTGTAGATATATCAGAATTGCAAGTGGCGAGTGCTGCACAGTTGGGAATATTAAGTGCAGCCGATTGGTCTACATTTAATAATAAAGAAAATATACTTACCTTCACAGACCCTATACACAGAAGTGGTAGCACTATAGCGGTTCAGACGGGTTACGTTATCCCGACAACCACAGAAGAAACAAATTGGAATACAGCATATGGTTGGGGAAATTTTAAAGTTATATCCGGTATAGCTGCAACTGGCGGGTTAACACAATATGATGTTGTTTATAAAAATGTAAATTCTGGTGAGTTTGCTAAGGCAAGTGCTACAAATGAAATAACTGCTCCCGCAAAAGGAATAGCAACAGCAAATATAGCGGAAGGTATAGCAGGAGATATATTGGTAACTGGAGAAATGACAAATGTCGCTTGGAACTGGACACCAAGAGCAGAGATATTTTTATCAGAAACCTCTGGGCAATTAACTCAAACTTGTCCAGTAGGGGCAGGAAAGGTTGTGCAAATAGTTGGTTATTCAAAAAATGCTACTACTATAGTATTTAGATTTAATAATGTTAGAATTATATTGGCTTAGGAGAGTAAAATGAGCGTAAGAACAGTAGGAAGTGGGCAAACATATTCTACGATACAAGCTGCACTTGATAATCTATACACAACCGTAGGAAGTGTAGGTTTTACCGAAACTCACACAATACAGGTGTATGATGGCACATATACGGAAACCGCTACCCCAAACACTGGATTAAACCCTACATCAGCATTTAGATTAGTTTTTGAAGCTGCCTCTGGAAATACACCAATAGTTGATGGTCAAAGCACAAGGGCTAACGGATTTTATATAGATGCAATAGACTATGTCACTGTAAATGGTTTTATATTTAGAAACCACACTTCCGCAGGATGTAGATTCCACACCAACTGTACCTACGCTATTGTTATAAACAACACTTCTTATAGTAATGCTTTTGGATTGTATGTCCGCACTGGAAGTCACTATAGTTCTATTTATAATAATATATGCTATTCCAATAGCAATACAGGTATACTCGTACAGGGTGCTACTAATTGTAACGTATATGATAATACCTGTTATTCTAACAGTAATGGAATTTATATATACCTTGGTTCAACTTACAACATGGTATACCGTAATAGAATTTACAGTAACCTTAACAGCGGTATTTATGTTTACAATGGTTCTCACTATGCTACCGTTTATAATAATTTTTCTTTACTTAATGTTTTAAGTGGAATAAAGTTTGCTCTTTCTACAAATGGGAACGCCTACAATAATACTTGTTACAATAATACCGAAGCATGTATAAGATTTGAAAACGCAGCAACAACGATGACTTGTAAAAACAATATAATGTTCGGGATGACGGACTATTGTTTATATGTTTCAGATGATAGTCAAACGGGTTTTGTTTCCGACTATAATGATTTATACCCAACTGGTACAGCAAATGCAGGGTATTGGGGTTCATCTAAGGCTACATTGGCATTATGGAAAACTGCAAGTAGTCAAGATGCTAACTCTATTAGTGCTAATCCGCTATATCAGAACGCAACAGGTGTAACAGCCACTAATTATAAATTATTTAAAGAATCTCCGTGTATTAACGCAGGGGTAGATTTAAGTGCTGTTTTTACTACAGATTATTTCGGGACTACAAGACCACAGAAAATAACTTTTGATATAGGTTTCTTTGAGTTCCCTGTAACAAACGCAAAACCATTAAAACAAGAGGATGGTGTTTTTAAAGAAATGGGGTCTTTTGATAATGCGGTAATAAACTCTTTAACATTAAGTGGACTTAGTGTTGCTGGATTACTTCATAATTCTATTACTGGTGTTGTAACAAGTAGTTTATTGGCAACAGCAGATGTGATAGCAAAGAATATAACTTATCCCTGTATTCAAGATATTACCGCAGCTAGTAGAGTTCTTGGGAGGATAACCGCTGGGGCGGGTGTAATAGAAGAATTAACCGCAGCGAATTTAAAAACAATATGTGGATATTACACAAGTGGGGATAGTCCTAGTTTTGCAAGTATTACGGGAACAGGTCTAACAGTGAACGGGGCAACAGTATTAAACGAAGCAGGGGCAGACGTAGACACAAGAATAGAGGGTGATACAGATGCTAACTTATTGTTTGCTGATGCTTCGGCAGATTGTATTGGTATAGGGACAAACGCACCAAGTACAAAGTTATGGATAAAGAGCGACGATGCAGAAACTTCTTTTGGTAGCACATGGGCACAGATAGCCCTTACCTTAATGAACGAAAATGCAACAAACAACAACTATTGTTTTCTGCATTTTAGAACAAAAGATAGTGACTCTACCGCTGTCGGTGCGGGTTGGGTTGGTGTACATATAACAGACCACACAGCGGAGAGTGTTGATAGCGACTTGGTTTTTTATAACCAACAGGCAGGTTCGGCAACTCTAAAAATGACCATAACTAATGACGGATATATTTTACCTAAAACAGGGTATAAGTCGGCAGATGGTTCAGTGGGTGCATCGGGTTCATTTACAACAGCAGATAGTAAAACAGTCACAGTAAAAAATGGTTTAATTACAGCAATAGTATAGGAAAACAATTGAAACTAACAGAATACGCAAGTAAGATAGGCATGGATAAAGTAATCCATTGTTGTTTGTCAGGTTGGTTGACAATGATAGCATTTGCCTTTTGTCATGATATTATTATCTCAATGTTAGTTGTTATGACAATAGGGATAATAAAAGAGTTTTCAGACATGAGCAGTTCGGGATTTGGGATTAGAGATATAGTTGCAGATACAATAGGCATATTTTCAAGTGCGGTTATTTTAATAATACAAAGGGGAATATATGGTTAAACATTTGGCAAAAACTCTAGCACCAGTTCACAATGGAAGTAGTAAGACAGTAGTGTATGTAATCTACGGGGTATTGGCATTGATATTTTCCATAACAATATTTGCTTTCAACAATGCTGAATATGCGAAGAATGAAACCACGGTACTCAAATGTCAAGCGATAGAGAATAAAACAAATATTGTTACACTGAAAGAAGGTCAGAAAGAAATGGTTTCAGCAATGAAGGAAATGAACAATAAACTAGATGTTATTATGCAGAGGGTTAAATGATAGAATTTGTACTAGGTCTTTGGGTGGGTATAGTTCTAGCTGGTTGGGCATGTTGGAATATTTATAAAAAAGAAATGAACGAGTGGAAATCATTATTTAAAGAAATATTACCACAGGTTGCTGGGTATAAAAACCTAAAGGATATGATGAAATGAAAAAACTTATAGACAGGAGATTCATATTTGCGATAATAAGCGAAGTCTTATTTACACTTTACTCATTAAAGGTTAATATGAACGATGTGCAGTTTGTTATTGGCTTTGGTGGTATAGTGGCTGGGTATTTTGCGGTAAGGTATTTTAGCGATAAGGCGGTGGTAAGTGGAACGGTTTAAAAATTATATACTAATTATCCTATCTTTAGCAGTAGGGGTTATGGGTTTTATGTTATATTTCCGACAACCAGATATAACACAAACGGTATCGAGTAGTGCTAGAAAGGGTAAGGTCACTGGTGCTAATAAGATAGTAGTTAAACCTGATGGAGAGATTTCTTACTTCGGAGATAGCATTAGTTTTGATTATGATTTTCTTGATTTTCTGCAAAAGAAAAAAACCACCACTACCGCTTTTCTATTCTTTAACTTGGGGTATGGGGTACAGGTTAATCCAGACTTTCTTGCACCATCTAAGGATATAATTATCAATGTAGAGAATTGGAGTGTTGGTGCTACCGTGAACCTAAAACCTTATCTTGTTTCTTTAGACTACCAGCATATAAATGCTTATCCAGACCTAATACAGTTGAAAGTGAGTATACCGATATTCTAAGGGGTTAAGATGTTAAAACTAGCAGAATTTTATAATAACTTACAATATGCAAATATTGGTAACTGGGATAGGCTTATTCTCTACGCACAGGCTTATTGTGAGAGCAACTTGTCCAATGAATTAACAATGAAGGCTTATAACCCGTTTTCAGTCAAGGCAACAAAGAGTTGGAAGGGTGACGTATATCTATTAAAGAATAATCCCGAGGTGGTAAACGGAAAAGAAGTAATAATAGCCGACACGTTCCGCAAGTACCCTAATTTTAGTATAGCAATTATTAACTATGTAAGATTAATTGAAAGACTATATCCCGAAAGTTACGAACATAGAAACGAATATAAACTCTATTATTATTGGTTAATAAACGGTAAGAGGCGGTACGCTACCTGCACTAATTACACCGAAAGACTTGTTGCCAAGTATGAAGAGTTGAACATTAATGACTTTAAGGAAGCACTTAATAGTGTGGGAGAGAAGAAACTGTGGGCGACTTCCTAATGTTCCTATGGCGGAAGATAGTCGGATTTATCCTCCGCCTTTACTATTCCCTTACTTACTAGTGCCAAACATCTGGTTAAACAGTTCATTAACTGATTTATCCTGTCCTGCGTGGAAAGTGCTTGGTGCTTCTCCTAATTCTGCATTTTCAATCCTTAAACAATCCCTGAAAGACTGCTTTAATATATGACACACCTTTAACTGATTGCTGGGTGTTAGTACCGAACTAGACATTATATCCCGTTTAATCTTAGAGAATATCTGTGGTAGTTCCATTACTTCTCCTTTCTTTCTTTAATGAATATCTTGGTATTATTAATTAAAGCATAACCGTCTTTACATAATCCCTGTAATGAGGTGTTGGGAGAATAGCATAACCATTCCATAGCCCAAGCCTTTTCATACATCTTATTGCTATATAGTTTTGCTCTTCCAACTCTTCTCATCTTCTTCTTTAAGTGTTCTGCAAGGGTGGTTTCGTTTTGTTTCGTTAGATATACAGAAGTTATATCTATCTTTAGTTTCTTTGGATTCTTCATATTCCTTGTAATGAATTTGTAGAAATCCTCATAATCCTTTATCTTATTTAGATTTGGTAGTTTTACGTAGAGATTTTTCATTATTCCTCCTTTGTTTCTTTATAGGTTCTTTACGGCAAGGGGCAAAACCTTTTCTAGTAATCCAGCAATCTCTAGCAAGTCCGCATTTCCCCTTATCCTCAAAACACATCATAAGTTCCCCGAGTTCTATTGCCTTATAAACATTGTCGTATATAACACCCTTCTTACCGTTCATATATTTCTGTAATTGTTCTAAATCCTCATTAGCTATTTTAAGTTGCCATTGTCCATCAGAAGCACCCAAAGCATAATCTCGTTGAGCCATATTCACTCTTAGAACATAGTCCGCAAGTAGGTAAACGGTAAGACCTAGTTCCTTTATTTTCAAGTGGTCTAGTATTCTTGGTAGTAGTTCGTCTTTCATAGGTCATCTCCTATTATAAGTTTCATTGTCCTTGCGATATTGCCGATACCAGCAAATTCGCCAAAATCATTCCTAAAGAACTCTATCCCCTTAATACCTGTTTCTCGTTCCAAGGTCTTCTCTAAACCACCAATAGCCTCATACCATTGGTTCTCTTGGAACTTAAACTCTTCCCAACACTCCTTCATTATCTTTAGTTGCTTTTTGGTTGGCTTTACCGTGTATCGCATATCCCCTCCGTGATATAGCTATTTTATACCCCTAAATCGCTCTAGGATGCCCTGTAGTGAAAGATAATGTCCAAAACGAGTGTAAGTACGTTGAACTAATTAAACTCGCTACAGCCAATCGTGGTGATGTTGTGAACGTCTACAATAACCTCATAATACTATTGATTAATATAGGATAGGCGATTGGACTTACGAGAGTTTGTACCTACCCTTGCCAATACTTGCTATCCGCTATTCTCGTCAGAACCTACCCCGCAAAGACCCCGTGAAGTTTGCTTACTCATACCGTCATATAAGTAGAGGCACACAAGGTACTGCAAAACCCAGAGATTTATGCTTGCCACACATTAGCGTGGTATAGGCATACTGAGTCAATCATTTATTGGAGGCGGGGATGACACCGTGAAATTTCACCTATAGGCATCTTATCGGCTGTGCTAAGCACAATTAAGTCAACCCGCCATTTTAGCAAGGTGGGTGGGTTTTTCGAGGGACTAACCCCACGATTATTCCCCACCCTAAAGCCATTAGCACCCTAGCTACCTCTCTATTTACTATCCCCACTTTTACCCTGTAGGGCGACTGGGTAACTTTCCCAATCCTTCGGTTGAGAGGATTTTGGGTGAAGCAAGGTAACCACTTTTGTTCTTTGGGGTCTATCCACATTGCCAAGAGGTGGACTATCCTTTCGGAACCTCGCTAAAGAAATAACAATACTCACATTCGCTAAACAATTTCTTCCTGCACCCATCAAAGTAATCGTAATTATCCTTGGCAAGTTGGAAGTCATCAAACAACTTCTCTTTTAGTCCTTCCACCCAACTCCAATTATCTTGATGTCCAGACCGTGCTTGTTCAAAGAAGTGAAGGCAACATAATCCAACACCACTTCTGTGAGAACCACCAAAGGTATGGTGTATTTCTCCCTGATAAAAGCTATGCCACACTTTCTTGTTGAAGTCGTACGCCTTCTTGTCAATCATAATACATTATACCATATTTATTTAGAAATGTCAAGAGAAAACTTTTCTATTTTTATCTCTACTCTTGGATTTAATTTATCTAGGTTCTTTGTCCCAGACCATTTATAGAACTGTGAATCATTGTGTATCACTTCATAATCTTGAAGCAAATCCCAGATAGATTGTTCCATATTAACCCCATCTCTTATTGTTATTCTATTAGATGTAAACCAGTCAATATGTATCTGTAATTTATCTTCCTTTAAGAACATCCCCTTGTGTTCCCCTGTAATCTGTCTACCGAAATCTTTAGCATATTGTATAAACCTAGCATTTGGTACAAGCCTTCTCAACCGAAACACAAACACTTGGCTTGTTTTCTTACCAACACAATCACCGTGAACTACGATTATCATATACCGCCTTTTCTGGATAGTCCAGACCCATTTCCTTGAATAGTGCTACCGGAAGTCCAATGGTACAGGCAATACTGTTCACTGAACATCTAAGATAATCAAATCCACCGTCTATCATATATTTACCACACTTACATTCATTGTAATCGTGGCGGTGGAGAGAGAATATCATAGTATGGCAATCAGGACAAAATATAGCATTGACCTTAACCATCTTACCCCAGAACCTAATCTTAGAATAATCTGGCGTTTTTGTTTGGACTTTTATATCGTACAACTTTCTCAATTTCTGTGTTAGTTTCTCTTTGGTAGATTTCTTGAGATATTTATTTTCTAGTTTTTTCATTTATCTCCTTTTATTGCTTCTATTAAAACATCTATAAAATCATTTCTTCTAAGTTGGTCTATGGTTCCCTGACCCTTCCCTATTTTCACTGCTACAAAATATTCCGTTAGCATATTAATTATCCTTTCTTTTTCGTCACATACCCCATTGTTGTATGCTATATCGTAGGTCTTATCAATAGCACAACCACGACAAAGCATTGAGGTATCTGTTGTATTGCCACATTTCACACAATTCATCTCCGAGCCTCCTGTTCAAAATGTTTTATAAGTGCTTCAACGGATTTGCCACATTGTGTTAAAGCCTTATTCCATTGACTACCAGTAGATAAATGTGCATTATCCCACGCCGTAGCCATTACTCTTAATTTTTTCAAAACCTTTTCTATACCAACACATAAACCATCATTGAATACTTTTGGTCTACAATTTAAACAAGTATCTGTAATTTCTATAAGTTTTTTTTCTTTATAATCATAAAGTGCTTTTGCTAGTGCTTTTTCTTGGCACAACCATACTGGTCTATTGCAATAGGGACAAACCTCAAAAGCCGTACTATTCATCTCGTTAACTTCCTTCCCACAAGACGTAATCCAAATAACATCATCAACACCCTCTTTTCCAATCCAGTGACACTCTGTAAAATTACCAACTTTACCCGCCACCCAGTTTTCTTTGGCTATTTCATTAACATCTTGTGCTGTAAATTCCTTTTTCATTTACCCCTCCACGGATTGTTTCATTAGTTTTTCTTTATACCACTCCGGGAAACCACCACAAGCCTTTCTCTTTATACTGTCAATGTAGAGTTTATACAAATCTTCCTTTATAGCTCTTTCTTCTTCCTCAACTAAGTCAATATGTATTTCTTTAAATAAAAGTGGAATATCTTTGGGGGAATTGGTCAGCAGTCCCTTTTCTTTAAGGTGTTGTACTGCCTTATTCCATCTAGCCTCACTTCTAAAACTATCAATAAACTCTGTTATCTTGTCCTTACCAGAAACCCACTCTTTGTTATGTTTTTCTTTAAATGCTTCTGATACATACTTGCCAAAACAAGGGAAAGAAGTCCCACCAATTAAGGGGGTAAACTTATTGTAGTTCTTTATTACAAATCCCTCTATTTTGCAATTACCCAGAATACTTGGTGTTTCAAGTAATTGTTTCAATTCGTCTATTCCAGATACAACTCCTTCCTTAAGTAATGGTACTATCTCAAATTCCATTTCATCTGAAAACCACTTTAATTCCGAATGTTTACTTACAAAAGAACCGTCTGGGGTTTGCACTCCAAATATAATTATATTGTCCTTGGGGGTTCTCTCGTAAGATAGTACATTGTGATGTGGTTTATTCAAATACTCCCCATAGAAATATGTTCCTTTTGGAAACTCCAGTAATCTCTTTTCTCTCTTAAAGACCTGTTCTGTTGCTAAATTAAACATTTTATCACATTGTTCTTTGTATTGCTCTTTTCCCTTGCTTCGCATTACAATATCACCATTCGGAGTTATACCAAATCCAAACTGACTGCCATCTATCTTTTCTGTTATTTCAACATCGCCATCATAAAGTTCCTTGATAAAAGGCTCTCCTAAATTCCAAATCTTTGGAAACGATTTTATCATTTACCCCTCCTTCTAAAGAAAGATTTAACTCTCCACTCAAAATGAATCCACCTAGAACGGATATTAGTGTGGTACCAATAATATAGTGGGGTATAGTAAGCAGGGTATTCTCCCTTCTTGGCACAATCTATACAGAGAGTTCTGTTCCACCCAATATACCAAGTTTTGACATTATCCATAGTTCCACACTCTTCGCAGATATGGTACGATACCTCTTCTGCCCAGTGGATATACTTGTATATCATTTCATCTGCACCATCAATATAAAACCGCAACCCACCCCATTTCTCTTTAACTGTGTTCACCTCCACCTGAAACTTCATCTTATCACAGTGATTTTGTATCTTAAAGCATAGTTCGTCAATAAGCATTGCCCATCCTGCTCGACACTGGAACCCCCAAACCATTGCAGTTCTACGAACATCACCGTGTCTTTGCTTAAACAGTTTGGGATATTTCTTACACAATATTTTATCTAATTCTATATCCATAATTCTCCTTTTAATATCCGCAATGGTGGTTCTTCGTGGCAGATTTACGCACTGGGCTACTGCGAAATAACACCTTTTGTATTGACAGGCAACCACCACCACGGACAAGTTTCTTACTTAACTATCTGAACCCTTGCACTTGACAACCCCTCAACCGCTTTCTCCAACATCTTAGTTATTGTTTTGCGGTCATCCTTGGTGTCCATATCAATATAGGTGTTAAGTTTTGCAACTGCTTCTACACGGAGTAGGTCTGACTTAATTAAAGCCTGTTCCATTTCTTTCTGTTTAGATATTACAGCTTTTTCTATTTCTAGTTTTTGACCATCTCTTACTTTATTTATCTCTATTTCATATATTCTACTTTTTATTTCTTTTTCCTGTTCTAATTTCCAAATTGTTCTTTCCAACTCAACTATCTTAGTGTTCTTGAACATATGTCTATATCCTCCTGTACTTTGTTTGATTTCTTGTTGTTAATAATAGGTTTCATTGGTTCATCATACAAACACCTTGGTTCATCATACAAACACCTTTCTACGTCACTTTCTCTATAGTGGTATTGTGGTCGACTCTGAACGTGCATCTGTTGTAATTGTTGGTTATATGATGCTTGTAGACGTTGCTCTAAAGAACTTTTTGTTAGACTTTGTCCTAAATTGGAATCCGCATTATATGTTGTACCCTCTCTAAACAATGCACTGGTAAATCCCATACTTATCCCTCAAACACTTTAGATTTTATAATACTCTTATTCTTTATCTCCCAATACTTACCCTTTGTTTCTAGTATACCAAACCCGTGATTCCACTTGTTGACAGGTGCATACTCTGGGTGCATATTGCAAAGACAACCACTACTCCAACAGGTCTTTATATCCCCGTTTAAATCTGTTTCGGTGTAAGTGGAAGAACGGTGCCAGTGAGTGACATACGTACAAGCACCTGTCCGAAGGAACACTCCCCTTGCAGGATATGCAGAAGATACAGAGCCAAACTCATCTCCGTGACCTATTGTCAATTTCTGGTATCTCAACAAACTAGTGTGCGGTATTGTCTTCACCTTCAACCGCTCTAGGTCGTATATCTTCTCGAATGATAAAGAGGGTAGTTTAAACAATATCGGTGCTTTCTGCATAAGGAACCTACTCAAACGGTGTTCGTGGTTTCCCATTTTCCAAATGGTTGTAGAAGGTTTTATTATCCTACTAATCTCATATATCATCTTCTTAACCATTGCAATTTCCCCGAGAAAATCTCTCTGCGAAGGGTCTTTGTCAAACGTGGACAGGGAATAGCAGTCTGATAAATCTCCAGGGTAGATTATCCCATCACATTTTTCTTTCTTACCAAATGCCACCGCCACCTCAATAGCTTTTAGGTCAAAATAGGGTATGTGCATATCTGGAAGAAGAAGCCATTTATAAGCACCGGTCAGGTTCTCAACCTTAAACGGTGTTTCATCTGGTATTATGGATTTTATCCCTCTGGATATTTCTATCTGCTCTTTTGTTCGTATCTGCACGGCTTTTTTCTTTGTGTGTTTACCCCCACCAACACCCCTTGCCTGTCTTATGCTATCTCTTGCTTGTTCCGCATCTTTAAACAACAACTTGTTATCTGAATACAACATCTTGGCAAGTGTTAAAGATGGTTCGTAAGGATATTTCTTTACCAATTCTCTAGCCATTTCCACTTTTGTTTTCACTATTACCCCCTATTTAAATGTTATTATGAACGTTAAAAAAAATGCAGTTATCCAATAAAAACCCATCCATATATCCTTGTTCCAGAAATACCCTATAGATGCACAGATATTAAGAAACATTAAGACACAAGGGAATATAAACTTATTCACCTTCTTTCTCCTTTTTATCAAGGAACTGCACCCTATCTGCCACCACCTCAAGAACAAAGTGCTTCACCCCGTCTTTCTCGTAAGACCTAGATTGCAGTCTACCCTCTACAAATGTTAGACTTCCCTTCTTGAGATATTTAGAACAAAGTTCTCCCTGTTTTCCCCACACATCAACACTCAAAAAACACACTTCCTCTTTCTCTTCACCGCTTTCCGTTTTGTATCTCTTGTTCATTGCCATACCAAATCTACACACTTTATTGCTTTCCCCTATAGTTTTAAGTTCAGGGTCTTTCGTCAGATTTCCTATCAACATCACTTTATTTAAACTAGCCATTTGTTTTCTCCTTTTGTTCTACTAAATCCTGTATGTGGAGGTATCCGCACATATCAAGTTTATTTTCCCTGCTAGGTTTATTATATTCCCTTGCTAATTTCTGTGCTATGTTAAACAGTGGTACGTGCCTTGTTTCTAACTTTATCCCAGATATAGCATAGAATATAGCCATAGTTCGTTCCATACACTTAACAGGGTCACCATAGTTGTCTTGTCTTTCCCCATTAACTAACGACAAACTTTCTTCTAAGATTGACTTATGTTCGTCCATTTTATTTTATCTCCTATTATTTTTACGGTAATTTCAAAATGTCCTACGTGGATAAATAGCGGGTGTCTTAACTTGTCTTGGTACTCAACCCATTCCCAGAACTCTGGTGGTGGTTCTGCCGTGTAATAAACAAAGTTATCTTGTATCAAATATGGTTCTATACCACAAAAACCACTAAACATTATACCTCCCTGTATTCTGCTTTTATAACATCAAATAGTCTAGTAAAACAATCGTCAGTGTAAATAACATCATAGTACCACTTATCTCCATCTCCTTTTGCTCTATGCTCTACAATACTTGCAATCTCTTTATTTCCACTCATTGGGTCTAAAACCGACTCACCAACGGCATAACCATAACCGTTATTACATATCACCTTAGTTATAATCATAGTTTTGCCTCCGGGTGTTGGTCTGGGTCTAAATCCTGCAACATAAATCCTATCCCCACAGCTAGGTCGTGAGCCTGTTCTAACGTAATAGACATCTTTCTATCACATAGTAAATCGTGTATCACAACATTACCGTCAATATGTTCTATTGTTATTTTATCCATTTTTCACCTCCATTGATTTTGCCACGAAGTCGAAACAGCTCTTATATCTAGTCAAACCGTTCTTGCAAGATAAATGCTTTAATTCTTTTATAACCTTTTCCTTTGGGAGTAAATTAATTAATCTGGCAATGGCTTCGGCTGAACAGTGTTCACAGGAACCGTTCCTACCGTGCTTCATAAACACTTCTCCATCTTCCCCAAAGGACACCACAATACCACACTCAAACTTTGGGCTTTCCTTTAGTTCTAATTTATTCATATTTTATCCTTTACAGTAAATTCTTTCTGGTTGGTATAACCCTCATTTCACCAGTTGTGTGGGGAATACACAAATCACACGATATATCCCCGTCAACTTTGTGTTCTTCTATCAACCTACTAAGACAACCACCGCATATGTATTTCTGGCTTAATGGTGAACAGTTCTTTTTCCATACCACTTCTTTTAAACTATGATACACCCCGAAACATTCGGCACAGGCATAACCCATTGGATTATTCGGCACTCTTTACCTCCCCGATTTTATACAGATGACCGTTTATCCTTGCCAATGTAGCAATAGGGGTTTTCTCTATGGATATGTTAGCAACCGGTAGCCTATTCAATTTCCTAACAAGGGGTGCAAATGCTTCTCTTTCCTTTGTCAACTCCACCTGTATATGTCCGTTCCAATCTATAGGCTTTGTTGATTCCTCGTCATCATCATAGAACTTGCATTTACTTGCTGTTTCATTTAACTTTTCAGAACCACAGATAGTGTCATACGACAAACTTTCAGTCCATACATCTTTCAGGCAGATATAATTAAATGCGGGAGCCTTCTTCATACAATTAAAGCACCACCTACACTTTTGCGTTTTCTGCATTATCTACCTCCGATTATCTGCATTAATGCCCAATATTCGGGGTTCATTAGCCCTGCAATAACCCCACCTATTGACAATAAAAATACCAGAATGAATACAAGGGTTGCAAGGGTTAATCCAACAATTTTAGGTGTTGTACTATCAGCGTCAACATAACTATACCCTTTTTTTATCTCTTTTGCCAATGCTTTCTTATACCACGAACCATACCAAATCCAGAAAGAGCATAAAGAGGTGAATAATATTATCATTAAAACACCTTCGGTTATTGCAGATATTGGGGCTTGTTTAAGCAACACACCCCATAGGTGTTCAGCTGTGGTTCCAAGTTTATCTGCTAGTTTCTGTATTAAATCAGTGGTTTCTTTATTCATTTGTTTTCTCCTTTATGGGAGTGATGTTAGTGGCATCTTTAACCGCATCTATTTTCTGGTCGTGAAGAGATATTTCCTTATTTAACTTCACATTAACAAACTCTGCAATTCCTTGTGCCTTCTGTGATTCATCATACAACTTAGAAGCCCTATCTGTGTACTGTAAACTCTCTGAAAACAATTCCTGTATGTTCTTAGGAAGTTGCTCAAATACATATTGTTTGCCTCCAATCGTCACATTTGTCATTATATTAACCCTCCCTTTTTCTTATCTGCTTTCGCTTTCTTTTCTGCTTTCTCTGCTTTCATTTTCTTTTCTTCTTCCATTGCCTTCAAATATTCGGTATTGTATTTCTCACAGTGCCGTATATACGAACACCACAACCTACATCCATTCTTAGCACCATTACTAAAGCACTGCCACGGTATTTTCCCTTCTTCACTTAAAGGAAGTCCATCAGGAAGCGTGTCAACGGCACAAGCCCTCTCATAAAGGTCTATCTTTGCATTAACCTTCCCGATATAATCCTTAAACTCAAATCCCATTTCTTTTATTAAAATACTATTCTTCTCGACATATATTACCAAACCCTTATCTTCTAGTTTGTATTTATCCTTTAAAGATAAGTAGTAGCCGGTAATCTGCATTGCATAACTTTCGTCTGGCTTTGCTTCTTTGCTTAAATATCCAAACTTATCACTATGAACTGATTTCCAGTCACCCAACACGTTCTTTCCACTATCATCTAACACGACATCTGCTGTTCCCTTAATTCCCCGATACTCGCAAGGTATCTGTGAAGCAACGGTTATATCCTTGGTGTTGTCAACACAAAACCGTTCAAATAAATACCCAGCTGCAAACACCCTCTCTTGCTGTGGTGTATTGGGTATAAATTTATCAGGGTACAACTCGTCATACTTGCGTTCCTCCATCATAATTTGTCGTAAGCAGTGTCCAAGTTTGGAAAACGAAAACTTACCACTTCTTTTATTCGCCTTTGCCTTAGCCATTATAGACCTATCTATTATGTTCTCAATCCAAGCCATATTATTCTCCTATGAGGTTATTTTGTTTTCTTTCAACCACTTAATTGCGTTTTCTATATCTTCAACATAAAACCCTTCTCCACTAAACACCGCCTGACCACCTACTACCTGTTTAGATGCCTTAGCCATAGATAACAACCTTTTAACTAATTTGTTAATCCCCTTAACGTCAAACTCTTTACACCCCACTTTTATTACTAATCTGGGTGTGTGTCCTTTTACTAGAAGGCTAGGAACTTTCTTTATAGCATTGCCAACCTTCACTATTGCACTAGCACCGCAAAACCACAGACCATTTTCACTCTTTTCTGCACGGTATGCCAGTGCTCCATCTACACCAGAACTAAACACTACCTGCCTTTCGTTTTGAAGTTTAATCACCGTATATTCCCCGGTAGTCCCATCCATTTTCACCTTATCTCCCACTTTTAGTTTTGTTGATTTCATTTTCTTTCCTCCTTTAGGTTTTATTGGATTATATTCTTTCACCTCTGGTGTACACGATATAGATAAACCGTATGGTGTTAATGGTCTAATTGCTTCCCAATGATAGTTTGTTGCTGTTGTATTTCCAGTAACTACTCCAGAAGAACTACCACAATCCGCACCAATCCAATTTCCTATAGGAATTCCTGTTGCACTATTTTCCATCTTGTTTTACTCCTTCTATTTTTATCACTACCCCGAACATATTAAACATCAGGTATAGTGTGTCAATTCCCATTTGGTAAAACAGTAAAAACAAACACGCAAGTATTCCTGTTATCGCCCCCGCAATCAACCGTATATGTATTATACCAAATATTACGGCAATTGTCAAGAGAAATATTTTATCTATACTCACGTCAGTACCCCCCCCCTGCCATTTGTATCTCTCCAGTAGAGATAGAGAATTGTTATTATTATCACCACTAATATAAATTTCATTTCCCCTCCAATAAACTTAAATGGTTTTTATAATTCACTAAGTCCCTCTCCAATGCTAACTTGCTTTTGACCGACTCGTCTATATTTCGGGTCATCATGTCCAGTGTCGTTTGCGTGTTCTTTGTCAACATTTGCAGGTCGTGTTTGGTTAGCATCTTTACCCTCCCATATGGTTTCTGATACTGTTTTTTCCCTATCTTCAAAATTGTAATGTTCTGGTGTAAAGTTCACTATTGCAAGACCTGTTCTACCACCCCTATTTTTTGCTACATACATTGCATATTCTTTCGGATGGTACTCTGTACCGTCTTTCTTTTTCATCATTGCCTTCCAGTACCAGTGGACTATTATTACTGCGTGGGCATTTTCCTCAAGTACACCCGAACCCTTAAAATGATGTAGTTTTGGTATGCCTTGGCTTTCTTCTGTAACTCCCGCCCTGTTTATCTGTGAACCATAAACAACAGCAACATTATATTCTTTGGCTATTCTATCTAGGTCTACTGAAAATTGTCCTAACTGTATTCTCTCTTGCTGGTCATCTCTTGCTCGAATCATTTGTATATAGTCAAGAAATAAAACATCAACCTTGTTTGTATCTAGAAAACGTCTTATGTTTGATACGTTCCCCCAGTCGGAATCTAATCTATCTGCTACAACAAGACCGTGGTCTTCCGGCATTGTTCCAATATATTCTTCAAGTATATATTTCTGCTCTGGTGTAAGCCTTCCTTTAATCATATCCTCATTGCTTACTTTACAATTAAGACATAACATCCTCTCTATAATTTCCTTGTTTGTCATTTCTAAGTTAAGGAACCCTACCTTTTTGTTAAGTCCAACAAGATGGTTTGCTATAAAGAACATTTCTGCGGATTTTCCCATACTGGTTCTGCCACCTATGGCGTGTAGTTTAGACCTCTTTAATCCCCAGAGAATATCATCAACATCTCTTAATCCTATAGGAAATTCAGGTGTGGAAGAACGAGATAGTATGTCCTTTAACACTTCACCCGATAGTGACTTTATTGTCATTGTTTAACCTTTTGTTTCTTTTCGTGTTTTTTTATTCTTTTTTGTAGTTTAGTATACCAACTAAAATCATCTCTTTTCCAAATATCACAAAACCCATCTTTTTTAAGTTGTTTAGCTTTCTCCCAGAATCTAGGCAAATCTGACTTGTGATTTCTTCTACCACAAGCACCAAAGAAATGGGTAAAATGGTAAACATCACTCATAAAATCATTTATCTCTTTTCTTTGCTCTTCTGAAACGGGAATCAGTCTTGTTTTCCCACCTATTTCTATCCCACTATTCCAAACTAAATCCATACTTAGATTTTCTCTTTCGCAGGTTAATCCCTCAATAAGGTTTACAACCTGTTTTGCTGTAGGATATTTCATTTCCCCTCCAATTCAACACATATCTCTTGTGCTATATGGTAGAAATCATCTATCTTTTTGGCTTGGTCGTCTGTCAAACCATAAGTGCTAACCGCTCCTATTGCAATGTAGAAATTTTTACAGGCTCTATGTATTTCTTTCTTGTAGGTGCAATGTGTGCCATCTTCTTCTATCTCTTGTATTTTCTTTTTCATCTTAGCACCTCCTCTTTCTCTTGTTTATTCATCCACATTTGCAAATCCCCGATATTACCCAACATTATTGTTAGAGATGGAGCCTTAGAAGATACCCAGTTGTTATACCCAGATTTCCAATAGGCGAAATACTGTCGTATCATATCTGCTGTTTTATCTTCGTAGGCTTCCTTAATCTTCTTAATTACAGCTCCATCCCTGCCCCAATTTATTATACACGGGGAACCGTTCATATATGTTGGATAGATACTAGCAAACAACTTTAGTAAATCTTTAGTTCCCGTGTTTTGCATAATAATCCTTTGCACTAATCGGTCTAACCCCCAGAACCAATCCAATCTCGTTAAACTCATCTAGCGGACATTCCACCTTTTTATCTTTACTGATTATCACTATGTAGTCAATACCATCTCTTTTCTCTATCCCTGCTTTCCAAGTACCATCTTCACTTTCCTGAAATACCATTGTAAATCTCCTTTAACTCTTCGCAGATTTCTTCAAGGGTCTTGCCAGTGGTAATCTTAATGCTAAGAATTTGAGCGGATAGTAAAAGGGTTAGAGTGTCTTTACCGTTAACATTAGACGGTACAATTTCCTGTTTTGGAGTTCCTGTTTCGCCAGAGGGCTTACTAGCACCCTGTAATTTCCCTTCACCCAATACAAGTGTCTTTCGTGACCAACGAGAAGTGCCAAGCATAGAGAAGTCAACCAGAACATTAGCACCCCTAACAACCCCAACCATTGCAACATCCATTATGTTGTACCAAGTAGTACCGTCAGAAGCTAGTACCCCAAAATATTTCTTACCTGTTTTCGTAGTCTTTTCTTCCGATATTCCCTTCACTGTTATTGTTGCCTGTTGCGTTGCTTCACTCATTTTTTCTCCTATATATCAGATTTTTCCAATTCCAATGCTTCTATTTGTTCTTCAAGGGAGTTAATCCTATCCCCTTGTTCGTCAATTTCTGCTCTTTGGCTTTCAATTATATCTTCTAGTTCTTTGTAGCATTTATCACAATAAACATCGCCCCTTTGGATTATATCTTCTTTGCATTTATTGCACTCACATTCGAATGACATTATTTCTCCTTTGTTTCTTTGTTTTTGGTATCTTCTACTGTTTTCATATATGCTACCCAATTCTTAACTATCTGTGCCACCGTATCTCGGAAAGAACCCTTAGAACGGTCTGTTATCCATTTCTCTGTTTCCGTGTCTATCAATATATTAACTTCTCTAAATCCCTTCATAACAACCCTCCTTTAGATTTAATATCGCTATATATGCTTTTCCCTCTTGGTGTGTTATCCCCGAAATGCACCCCACTGTTTACCAGTGATTTCTCTAAACTCATTCTCACATTTAACCCAATACCCTCCTCTGTCATAGACTTAATATCTTGATGGAGTTTTTCCACTTCCGCTTGTAGACATATCATCTCCATACGGTCAAGGTGTAAAAGCTCCACGACCTCGGACTTTATTTTCTTTAGTAATGTTTGCTTGTCCGCACCCTTTTTACTATCTATATCGTATTTTGCCATTAGTTCCAGTGTCAATTTGGCTTCTTTCCTATCTATATTCTGTTTCGCTTCCAGATGTGCCTTGTATTTCTCATTGTAAGTGTCTGTGAGAAGTTTACGGGCTTCTGGTATTAATGCAAGTGCTTTATCGATGTCGAAAATTTCCAATTTACCACCCTCCTTTCTTTTTGTGCAATCTAGTGTGACAAGAATTGCAAAATGTTATTAAATTCTCTAAACTATGGTTTGGTTTGTCGGATTTCCAATTATTTCCGTCTATGTGGTGAACAACCAATCTGGTGTTTCCCCCATTATCTCCACACTTTGTACACCTATAATTATCTCTAGCCAAAACAATATCCCTATTCCCACCGAAACACACAACATACCATCTTTTAAGTTGTCTTATGTTTATCTTTTTTTTATTATTAACAGCGTATTTCTTTTTACTAGCCAATACATTTTTATTGAATCTATTTTTAGAACGCCATATTTTCATTATTTTTTTGCATCTTTCTTTGTTTTTTAAATACCACGTTCTTTTGTATTCCGTTAAATCCATATTCCCTCCTTATTTTAATCATTATAACATATTCCAGAACCAATGTCAAGTGGTTTATTTTACCTCGCCTCATAGTCATCACCACAACACTCATTGGGTGTTATCATCTCTTTATGTTCAAAATATCCGCGGTCATCATCCCATTCTTTTGTCGCTGAATATATTATCTCCACTTCGTGTTTATCACAACAAAATCCGGTATCTCCGTCAAAGTTTAAGTGCTTACAATTCTTACATGTTCCGCTATAGCTCATTTTGTTATTCTCCTTTTAATTGATAATTTTGTTTTTAAATCTTTTTGGTATTGTTATGCCCTTCAAGTCGCAACCGCTAAGGTAGAGAGAGCCATCAATAGTGGTTGGCAGGGTTATGCCCTTCAAGTCGCAACCGCCAAGGTCGAGAGAGCCACCGATTGTAGTCGGCAGGGTTATGCCCTTCAAGTCGCAACCGCTAAGGTAGAGAGAGCCATCAATAGTGGTTGGCAGGGTTATTCCCTTCAAGTCG
>Ga0208245_1000260_pt1 | contig 49017 bp, 61 predicted proteins | sample RifOxyC1_FD_184035 | JGI IMG/M metagenome (GOLD analysis project Ga0208245, IMG submission 184035) | Soil microbial communities from Rifle, Colorado - Rifle Oxygen_injection C1 (SPAdes) | ecosystem: Environmental > Terrestrial > Deep subsurface > Rock core/Sediment | place: Rifle, Colorado... | reverse complement strand
CAGATTTCCCTTCCATTTTGTTGCAGTGTCATATGTAAAATCGACTTCTAATACATCATTATCTATTTTCAGATAATAAACTGTTTGGTAGAATGATGGATCAGTTTTTGAATTAGCATAATCCACCTTGTACCCCTGAATATTATTAACAACGATTTTTTTAGAACTATTTGTATCCACGTATTTATCTAATTCCGCGGGGACAAAAATTACACGCATTTTATTAATGCTCTTCATCTCATCGGGATTGCCTATAATATACTTGCACGGAACATTTGTGTTATACGCCGAACATCTGGAATCGATACCATCTTTATAATAATCAAAAAAATTGTCTGTGGGATATTTAAATTCAAATCCATATTCGTCGTTTTTGTATATCTTCCAGTTGGCAGTTTGAGTGCTGGGATTTACGCATACGTTCGTTGCCGCGCTTCCCGGTACTATCTGTGGAATTAATCCTGCGCAACAAAAACTTTTTCCTCGTATTGTTATGTCATACTCTTCGCCCTCGGGAGTGCAGGATACGATGATTTGGGAGTTAGATGTTTGAATTTGGGTTTGGTCAGTTTTTTGGCTCGAGCCAAAAAACTGACTATTTTGTTGAAATTTTGGCGTAAAATATTGATATGCAAAAACTCCGCCGAATAAAATAACTGCGAAAATAACAATAACTATTATGCCGGTTGAAGTTGAGATTTTTTTCATTTCAGTTTTTTAGTCTTAGATTGCTTTGACTATATATTTATCTTTTATATACACAAACAAATAGCCAGATGCTATTAACAAAAGCCCGACTATAACCAAGCTTAGTGGCCAGCCCAAGCTTCCCGAAAAATATTCCGCGGTAATTTTAGTGATATAAAGCATCAGGAATATTGTTCCAAATGTCAAAAAAGACCTGCTTTTCAAATAAACGCTCAAAAATAATACCGCAAAAATCAACCCGGGAAAGGCTATCTCCCACAATATTTTTTGATGAGGCTTCCATCCCCCAAGCGCCAAAGCTGCGCCCAAGAGGCCCAAAATTCCAAATCCGTAAAGAAATCCCGACAAAGAGACTCTTTTGCCTTGTGAAAAATAATAGCCCAAAAAAATATAAGTCAGGCCGGTTGCCAATGTGCGGTAAAGAAAAAAATCCGAACCCCAAATCGGGTTGGTTCCAACCAAATAACCCGTGAAGCTGAAAAACAGCCATGTGCCAAATAATATGGAAAAAAATATAAAAATGGTTCGGCCAAAAGCAATCAGAGATAGAATATAAACAATAAAGAGTATAAAAGATATCAACGCTTGAATTCCGTTGCCAGTCATTACAAAACCTGCTTCATGAAAGGCAATATAAAGGCCGAGCGGCATAAGAAGCGCAGACACCAAATGAAACGCAATACCAACATTTTCTGTTTTCTTTTTTGAACCAAATAACAGGGCTGCAAAATATGCTACTACCGAAGAACCAAGCGTAACAAATATTCTTGTGAATGAATTCAAAGTATTCCAGTTTTGGCTTACCAAAATAGCTATTCCAAAAAACACTATAGCTCCCCCGATATAGTACAAAATTTCGGCAATTCCTAATTTTTTACTATCCTCGTTTTCCTTGCGTGCGCCTTCGTCAAAGGCTTTTAAAATTTCTTCTTTTTTTATAAAATCGCTTTTAGCAAGCTCTTTTATATGTTGCAGAACTTCTTCTTTTGTTGCCATATTATTTTATCCAGCCCAAAAGGACAAAATTATATCCATCTTGCTGGAGATTTAATTTTTTACTTACGTTGCGACCGTTTATATATCGCGAGTTATAATCCGAACCAGAATAAAAGTAAAATGGAAAGAACCCTCCGCTGTTGCTCCCGCGGATAATTTCAAAACCATCCGGAGACTTCGGAGAAGAATCCACAGTCAAATTTTTAACATCATCAAAAGAAACTTCCGTACTTTTGTTTGCGACCACGTCATAGCGGAAAATTTTAGGTTGAGGAATCTGACCCGCCGTGCACCTCTGGACAGCATCATCTTGGACATTTTTAACAACTTTGTTGTTCTGCACCGAATAAATCTGTGTATTATTTCTATCCGTATAACAATTGTTATTACCTATCAAGTACAAAAAATCATACTGAGGCTTCACAAAAAACTGCGGAACGTAAATACTCAAGGTGACTAGGATAATCATCAATATCGGAATAGATATTCCAAATATTAAAGACAAATTATTTTTTATATTCATATTAAAATTTTACTCAAATTGGAGAAATATATTTATTCCTTTTTGGCTGTTTGGGGCTTTTTTGGTCCAGAACGGCCAAAATTTAACCTCAATTTTTGAAGCGTTTTCTCCCAAATTATTATTTATGGTTTGTTCTATTTGGTCTGAATTTTCGGCCATTAAAGAGAGCGTTAAAGAATTTTTATCAACATTTTGATATATTCCCGACGAAAAGGTAGAATTGAACGATATTTTTCCTCCGGAAATGTCAATTGTTTTTACCTCGTAATCTGTTTTAAGGCTGTTCTCAAGCAAGGTTTTGCCGTCCGGAAGCTGGGAGATTATGTAATTTTTTGCATATTCGTCTAGGTCGGATTTTTTAAACGCCAAGGCTTTTGCCTTAACCGTAACGTTGTAGGTAAAGTTTTGCGCCACTGTTCCGGATTTTGTTGCAGTTGAAGCACTGGCAATGTCTGTGGAGACCGCATTATCCGCCAGCAAATAGTCAGATGAAATCTGATTTTTTAAATCAGCTGTTGCTTCATCAATAACTTTTTTAGTCAAAACGTCTTTAGCGCCCCTTATGTCGTCGTCTGTAACTTTTTTTACTTTGCCCTCCGAACCTCCAGCCATAGCTTTAGCAGAAGAAGCGGAGACGCTAAAATAGTATGCCGTGCCTTTTAATCCGGGAATTGAAAAATTTGACGGGGCTATGTTATAGCCTTCTCCACCCTCAACAGCCCGCACGGTTATGTCCACTGTTCCGGGAGTAATTTTGCTCCCGGATTTTTTAGCGGCCGGTATGGCAATTTTTTGCAAAGACACAAAAAGCTTTCCGGAATCAGACATAAAATGCGTCCCCGCCTTTAGAGTAAATAGCGAAGGCGGATTATATTTGTTAGAAACCGTTATTGTTCCAGTTGCTTTACCTGTATTGTCCGCATTGCCGGTTGCGGGAAAATCTTGCGACGAAGTTTTCTCAACTTCAAAATATTTTGCAGGAATAACAAATTTTGTTGTATCAACAACTGCCACCGATTTATCGGCCGTTATTGCCTGCTCAAAACTTAATGTTTCCACTTTTGGCCATATTTTTACATCAACTTTTTGCAATTTAAAATATAAAAAAACGCAAAGAAAAACCAAAACTGCCGTAGAACCAATTATTGCGGGCTTTAAAAAAGGATTGCCTGATTTTTTATGACGGCTGGGAGCTTTTGCCTCCGCCCTTGCTCGGAATAAAGGCTTTTTGCGCGCCTCGGCAGGCGCATCTTCTGCAAAAAATTCTTTTATGCTATTTTCCGCTTTGTGAGCCACTTTTGGAGGCTTTACGTCGTAAATTTTTCTTCGTGCCATTTATATTAAAAAATTAATTATAATTTTTTATTCTAGTGTTGCTTTTATTCTCCTCACTCCTGCTGAGGAGCTTTCTTCTTTTTGTATTTTAAAATGCCCCAAAACTCCAGTGTGCTCAACATGAGGACCTCCGCAAATTTCTTTGCTGGCGTTTTCGTTTCTTTTGCCTACAAAATAAACTTTTACGTTATCGCCGTATTTTGACTCAAAAACCCCCATGGCATTTATTTCTTTTGCTTTTTCTAAGGACATCTCCTCAAACCAAACAGGAAGGTCTTTTTCTATTATACCATTTACAAAATTTTCAACATCCCTAAGTTGTCCACTGGTCATTTTTTCTTTATAAGAAAAGTCAAACCTAATTCTTTCGGCGGTAATATTGGCTCCTTTTTGAAGAACCTCCTCGCCCAAAACATTTCTCAGGCCAGCTAAAAGCAAATGAGTTGCAGTGTGCAATTTTGTTGTTTGCTCCGAATTATCGGCCAATCCCCCCTTAAACATCCCCGCGCTCGCAGTTCTTGAAAGCTCCTGATGCTTTTTTAATTCTGCTTCAAACTCTTTTTGTTTTAAATGTTTAGTCTTATTTGCGTCCAACTCCTTTAAAATGTCGAATGGCAATCCAAAGCTCTGATAAAGGTAAAATGCTTTTTCGGTATCAATATCTTTTATTTTTCCATATTCTACAATTCCCTTTTCCAAAGTCTCCAAAAATCTTTTTCTTTCTTCAATAAAAACATCTGATTTTATCAAATTATCCAAAAAATTCATTTTGGTTAAAAACTCATAAGCAACAACTCGCCTTATCAACCGTCTCAAAATATACCCCTGCTCCTTATTGGATGGTTTTATCCTGTCTTCAATCAGGGCATTAATTGCCCTTGAATGGTCGGCAATAATTCTCTTTTTTCTTTCGTCAAAGTTATCTGGAATTAATTTAATGATCGGCAAAAACAAATCGGTTTCAAAGACGGTGGGGACTTTTTGCATCACCATCGCCAGCCTTTCCAAACCCATGCCCGTATCAATTCCTTGAACATCAAGCCTTGTAAGTTTTTTGTCTTTGGCGCAAAAAAATTCGTTAAAAACAATGTTCCAAATTTCAATTCCGTTTACATAAATTTCGGTTGTTGGCCCGCAGGGTCCTTCTTCACCGGTTGGACCCCAAAAATTATCAACCCCCTCCCTCCTAATTTTGTTTTCGGGAACAAACCTTTTCCATATTTCATATGATTCCTTGTCTTCCGGCACTCCTTTACGCCAATCCCCTCCTTCAACTTTATCCGGAGAAAAAACCGTCACATAATCAATTTCTAAGGCCAGTTCTTCTGCAATAAATTTATAGGCAAATTCAATCGCCTCCTTTTTCCAATAGCCACCGAATGAAAAATTTCCTAACATTTCAAAAAAGGTTAAATGCCTCTCATTACCCACTTCTTCTATATCAGAGGTTCTGATGCATTTTTGGCATGAAGTCACATTTTCCCCATATGGGGATTCTTCACCTAAATAATATGGCTTGAATTGTTGCATTCCCGCTGTAGTAAAAAGCACCGATGAGTCTGTTGGTAAAAGCGAAGAAGACGGCACAATTTTATGTCCGTTTTTTTGGAAGTAATCTAAAAATCTTTGGCGTAATTCGTCAGATTTCATTATTTTTCTATTTTACACCAAAAATTATTTTCCCGCAAGAATAAAAAACACCCGAAATCTTGGGAGATTTCGGGTACTCGCGCTATTCGCAAAGCAAGACGCGGTATTCGGCGTCAAAATCGGCGGAAAGCCAGTCGTAATAATGCGCCCACCCAAAACCTGTCCAGAAAAGGCACATTATTTTCCGTCGCCCGCCCGAAAGCCAAATAGTTCCAACCACCATCAAGACGTACTGGCGGTACTCTTTGGGTATCCTGTGCTGATTTTGTAGCATCGCTTTCGCGTGCAACCTTCCCGCGCATTTTCCCATATTGCAAGCGCGGGTTAAAACTTCTTCGCCGGTTATGTCGCTCTTTCCGCGACTGAGAAATTTTGTCGCAATGGGCGTGAACTCACCCGATCTGTCGGTGCTGTCGGCCGAAAGCTCCCAGCCCTCCGTTTCGTCGCCAAGAAAAGGATATTCGCGAAGGCGAAACCGTGGCTTTGGTCGCCAGATAAACAATGGGCTAACAACAGCCGTATCGTAACCGCTCAAAGCATCAGCCATGACACACTCTCCTGCTTCGTTAAATTCGTGGTGGAAAAGAACCCTAACACCCAATTAACAATCGGATGTTAGGATATTGTCACCCATATTTGGTTAAAATATTATTAATAATCATTACTATTAAGTATATCTGTCGGCCACGTTTGAGGCGGCAAAAGAATATGGTTTTATTTTTGGCTCAAAGCCATTGCTTTTAATCAACCCCGCCACCTCTTTTACCATCTCTTTTGTTTTACCCGTTTCCCCCACGTCTGCGTGAATATATTGAAAATCATATTTAAATGCCCGCCCTGAGCCTGTTGAAGGATTTTCTTTTTCCAAAACTTCCCTAAGAGACAAGGCCAGCTCGCAAGACAAATAAACTTCCTGCAAAATCCTGTTTTTCCAAAAAACAAACCTTTTCATAAAATTGTCGTCGTAATGCATTTTTTTCAAAAAAAATCTGCCGCCGGCGCCCTGCCTTAAAATAACAATTGCAATTGGAAAAAATGGCTTGTCTGTTGAGGGTGAATCACAACCCACTATAACTTCGTACTTTTTTTCCGGAAATTCGCCCATATAACCGAAAATCTCCGAAATAACCTGTTCTAAATTAAGATTTCCCTTGCTTGGGCTGAAAAAATGCCCATTGTTTAATATTTCGCTACTCATACTGCCACCATACCACTACTCCGCCGATTTTACAATTTTTACAAATTCTTCCGCGTTCAGCGACGCTCCGCCCACAAGCAATCCATTTGCCCCGGCCTGTTTTATATAATCTCCGGAATTCTCGCTTTTTACGCTCCCGCCGTAAAGAACGCGGGCTTCAGGCGCGAGTTTTCTAATAAATTCCTGCATTTTTTTTGCATCTTCAACTCCGCAGGCTTTTCCTGTGCCTATTGCCCAAACCGGCTCATAGGCGATTGCCATTCCTAAAATGTCATTTACTCCCTCTAAGCCTTTCTTTATTTGCCTTTCAACAACCTCTTCCTGCTTATTTTCGCTTCTTTCTTCCTCAGTTTCGCCGACGCAAAAAATAATTTTTAATCCGGCTTCCAAAGATTTTTTAATTTTTTTGTTTATAATTTCATCGGTTTCTCCAAAATATTTTCTTCTTTCTGAGTGTCCTATTATGACGTATTCAACCCCCAAGTCTTTCAGCATTACAGCAGAAACCTCGCCGGTAAACGCTCCCTTATCTTCCCAAAATACATTCTGCGCCCCCATTGAAACTATGCCTTTGCCGAATACCGATGCGTATAAATAAACCGACGGCGGGCAGATAACAATTTCTTGTCCTAGCCCTTTAACCCCGTCGCGCGTTGCGTCAAAAATTTCCTTTGCCTCCTTTTGCGAAGCTGGATTCATTTTCCAATTGGCTACTATCAGATTTTTCATAATAAAGTTAATTATTTTTATTGATTCGCGCATCCGAAATAACTACCGTCGCATTCCCATTGTTGGCAATCATGGGGCGAACCATAACAACTGTCTTGAACAGCAGGGTTCCATGTAGAGGCGCAGTTTGTTGAATATCGCCAAATAGAGGCGCAGTTTGTGCTTGGATGCCACACGCTTGGAGTGTAATCGTTACACATAGTTCCGGTTTCGCAATCATTCTGGTTTGTACAATCCACATCGTCACAGTATCCATTATCAGCGCCTTCGCAAGATGCTTGGTCAACGCAAGCTCCGTTATCGCAATACGCGATATTAGCTCCTATACAGGATGCTTCGTCAGCGCAAGCTATGTCTGTGCAGTAGGCTGCGGCTACTGCCTGCCAAGAACATATGTGATTGGTGCAATTATCTGGATATATATAGGTACTGCAAACATCGTGCGTTCCTTGGCAAGACAAAACAGCGTTCTCAACGCATGATATATTGCCCTCGCAATGATATCCGACTTCACAAAAAATGCATTCCCCATCAGTACAAGAACAAGCACCGGGGTCGCAATTGGCAACCGTAGTACACGAAACAATCTCGCCTTCTTGGATTTCATATCGCGTTTCTTCGTCGCCTGTGTCAGTAAAATTGTTTAGCGTGGATGTGGCGCCGGTATAATTTTGCACATAAACCTGGCCGTTAGATAATTCCTGCCAAACAATAAATTTATTAGATGACGGGCTTGCAAGATACTGAAACCCATCTTCAGCCAGGGATAATCCGCTAAAACTATTATTTTCGCTGTAGTATATTTGCAATTGTTTTGCCGCTTGGGAAACATTTGCTTTTACCTGTGAATCTTCAGCCTTGCCAATATAAACAACAACCGAACCAATCACAACTGTTGCCAAAACGCCTATAATGGCAATAACAACAATTAATTCAATAACAGTAAATCCTTTTTGCTTATTCATTTTGCTAAAATATTTATTTATTTTAGCATACAAAATAAAAAAGCCCAATAAATAGTTGGACTTTTTATATTTCCGTCAGAATTCTTGGCCCCTTTTTTGTAATAGCAATTGTGTGTTCAAAATGAGCCGATAATGAGTTGTCCTTTGTTGCAAACCCATAACCGTCATCAGAATTTCTTAAATGATATTCTCCTGCAGTTACCATTGGCTCTATGCAGATTACCATTCCCTCAACCAGTTTTTCTCCGCCCCCCCGCTTGCCAAAATTTGGAATTTTTGGGTCTTCGTGCAGTTCTTTTCCAATTCCGTGCCCGCATAAGTCACGCACAACTGAAAACCCCTGGTCTTCAACAAATCTCTGTACTGTATTTCCAATGTCGCCTATTGTGTTTCCAATTTTTGCTTTTTTGATTCCTAATCTCAAAGATTTTTTTGTTACATTAATAAGCCTTTTCGCCTCAAAGGAAACTTCGCCGACAGGCACGGTTATGGCCATGTCTGTATTAAAACCCTTGTAAACAACACCCAAATCCAAACCAACTATGTCTCCATTTTTTAAAACATAATTTGAAGGATAGCCATGGACTATATTTTCGTTTACTGATGCGCACAAAGAATAGGGAAAACCTTCGTGGCCTTTAAAACCGGGTTTTGCTCCCGCAACTAAAATAAGAGCCTCTGCAGCTCTGTCTAAATCCAATGTGGTTATTCCCGGCTTTGCCATTTCTCCAACCCGTTTTAAAACCTCGGCCAAAATTTTCCCACCCTCCCTTATTATTTTAATCTCCTCTTCTGATTTTATTATTATCATTTATAAATTTTTCATAATTGCCTCGTGTACCTCGGCAATATATTTTTCTCCGTTTATTTTATTTACAATAAAGCCGCTGTTTTTAAAATATTCCAGCATAGGCAGGGTTCTCTCTTTGTATTCTACAAGGCGGGTTTTTATGGTTTCGGGGTCATCCAAACTTTCCCTTTTTTTGAGAGCCGAGCCGTCTATGGGGCATAATGTTAATTTTTCCGTTTCGTTATTAAACAAAATTGAGTGGCGCATCAACTCGCATATTTTTCTGTGGGTATTCCTAAAAACCGTAACTTCTGCGGATATTTCAATTAAAAATATTTTTATGTTTTCTTTGCCGTAGAGCTCCGCCAAAATAGGCATTTCTTTTTCCACCTCGTAAATTGTCCTTGGAGAGCCGGACAAAATAAAGCTTTCGTCTTGCTCGGATAATTTTACAACCTCCTGTATCATTAAAAAAGTTACAAAGGGGGGGCTTGTCAGCTTTCCTGTCTTCCAGTTTTCTATTTCGTCTCCGACATTATAATCCTTTCCGTCAACGCTAAAAGTTTTAGAGGGGTCTTCACTCTTAAAACATCTCTCAAGGACTTTGCTGGACTCAAGATGATAATACCCAAGCTTTTCAGAAAGAAGTTCTGACTGGGTTCCTTTTCCGGCGCCCGGAGGCCCAAATATTATTACGATTTTTTTACTCATAATTAGAACGTCTCATACTCCCTCATTTGGAGCTGAGCGTTAATCTGTCTCATTGTATCCAATACAACGCTAACAACGATAAGCAAAGATGTGCCTCCAACTAAAAATGTAAATCCTGTGACTCCGGTTACTCCGGCTACTATTGAAGGCAAAACAGCAATCAACCCCAAAAATATCGCTCCGGTAAACAGAACTCTGTTTAAAATGTGTTTTACAAAGTCTGCCGTTGATTTTCCTGGCCTTACCCCGGGCACAAACCCGCCCATTTTCTGCAAATTTTCAGAAATTGTTTTTGGGTCAAAAGTGACTGCTGTATAAAAATAAGTAAACACAATGACAAGCAAGAAATATAAAATCCCGTGTATCCAAGCATTGTTAAAAAATGCTCCAATGTTTGTTGCAATGGTTCCGACAATACCGGCATATGTTCCAAAATAACTGGCAATCATTCCTGGAAACAAAAGTATAGACAAGGCAAATATAATAGGGATAACGCCGGCCGGATTAACGCTTAATGGCAAATAAGTTGAGGTTCCGCCATACATTTTTGCTCCTCTCACTCTTTTTGCATAAGAAACGGGAATATTTCTGCGAGCTTCGGTTATCAAAACAACCGCGGCAATAATAATTATAGAAAGAACCGCAAATGCAATGTAGGCCGGTATTTTTGAAGGATCCCAAACAGCAAATGTCTGGAATATATTAATTGGCAATCCGGCAACTATTCCGGCAAATATTAAAAGGGAAATTCCGTTTCCCATGCCTTGTTCAGAAATAATTTCTCCAATAAACATCAAAAACATTGCTCCGGCTGTTATTGTAATTATTGAGCTTATCATAATGGGCAAGGTTAAACCTGTAATAATCCCCTGCCTGGCAAAAACAGTCAGCATCCCATAAGACTCAAAAATTGCCAACGGAATGGTAAGCAACCTGGAATATTGATTAAATTTTTGGCGCCCCGACTCCCCCTCTTCTTTATACATTTTTTCTAAAGCCGGAAAAATCATTGTCAAAAGCTGTAAAATAATTGTTGCAGTAATATACGGCCCAAGTCCCAGCAAAACAACAGAAAAGTTACTCAAAGCTCCACCGGTAAATAAGTTTAAAAGACCAAAAACCTGGTTTTGGTCAAAAAACTTACGCAAATTTTCTATGCCTATTCCCGGTATTGGTATGTTTGCGGCAATTCTAAAAACAACAAACAAAAATATAACAAATAAAAACTTGTTTCTTAATTCTTTGCTTTTAAATAAAAATAATATCTTATCGTACCACATCAGCGTAATTTTTAATTTTTATTTCGTAAATTTAAAAGTGGAAATAATCTGATCAATATAGATTACGGGAATATTTCCATTGCCTACCACTATAAAAGCATAATTAGCCCCGCCTACATTAACAGGTTTTGGCAATTGCATAATGAAAAACCCTAATCCGTTTAATCTGCCACCGTAAAAAACTATCCTAACGTTTAATCCATTGACTACTTTTGAAGAAATAGTCACGGGATCTTTAGAAACTTTATACGAATCTGCAACGCTATCTATATTGGGTTCTGTTTCTACAAAACCTGCTGGCGCATTTTCTGGCCTTCCGACCACACCGCCGAAATCAATATCCTTAGCTGGAGAAAAATTATTTGATAAAGTTAGTGAGGATGGATACTTAAATTCGAATCCATATTGGCTATCTGTAAATGTTTTCCAGCCGGCGGTTTCGTCTGGTGGGGTTTGTGTTATTGTGTTCTCTATCTGTGCATTCTGATTTTGAGACGTCTCATTCTGCGTCTGATTTGGAATATTACCAGCCTCTTGATTTGATAATACAGAATAATATTGATAAGCATAATAACCGCCAACAGCGACAACTATTACAAAAACAACGGCTATAATTATCGCTAAAAATGAAAATCCTTTTTGCCTGCGCTGAGCTTTATTGAAGTGTTTTTGCATATTTTTATTCTTCGCTATTTATTTTTTCTAAAACAAACTCTTTTATTTTCATTGCCGATTTGTAAGCATCTTCTGCCATTTCCCAAGTAAATAATTCTGAGGAAACATCAGACGGATATCGGGTTTCTATATAATAAGGATCTAAAAGGATAACATGCTCTCCTGTTTTACTAAAAATATCCGGAGAGTATTTTGCAATACGCTCTGAAAGTTCTTTCAAACTGTGGATTTTTGGACAATCATTCGCATAAAAAATCAAAAGCGATTTTAAATATTTTTCTGACATCTGCTGAGAAACAAAACAAACTAAAGATGGCGTCCCATCTCTATGTTTTAAAATCGATTTAATATTCAACTCATCATCTTCTGCTTTTTTAATCCATTCTAAAATTATTATTTTATTACCTTGCATATAAAAGTTTACCTTCATTAATTATTTTTAAAATAAATGGATCATTTATTTTTTTTCTTCTCTCTATCTGCTCTGGTGTATAAACTAAAATATCAATAGCTCCGCCCATGCTAAAAATAATTCTATAAACATCCCTTACTCTATCAAAGGGAGATTTATCGCTTTTTTTTACCACAAGCAAATCAATATCACTATCCTTAGTTGGATTTCCCCACGCAAAAGAACCAAAAAGTATAATTTTTTCTGGTTTATATTCTGCGACAATTTTATCAGAGATATTTTTAATTTTATCAGTAATTTCCATTTTTGTTTTTTACTTAAAAATTGAAAATTATTTTATGCTTCCGCCGGATTTTTCCACTGCTTCTTTTGCAGATTTTGAAAATTTACAATTTTCAAACACAAGTTTTTTTGTGATTTTACCGGTTCCCAAAATTTTAACCTTTGGTGTCTTTCCTTTTATATTACTAATAATTCCTTTTTTAATCAAATTTTCCGGATTTATTGTTTCTCCATCTTTTGTATTTTTTTCCAAAACTTCCAAATTTACCACAACAATGTTTTTTGGCAAAACAAAAGCTCTGTATCCTTTAAGTTTTGGATACCTTTTAATCAATTCCCTTATAATTGGCACCATTTTTCTTCCTGCCCTGGATTTTTGACCCTTATTTCCCTTTCCCGAATAAGTTCCTTTTTTTCCTCCCCTGCCAACCCTTTTTTTGCCCTTATTTTTATGTTTTCTTTGTAATTCGTGTATCTGCATTTTTTTAGCTCTTAACTTTTAACATTTTTAGCGCTTCCATTGTAGCTCGGGCATTGTTTAATTTATTTTTTGAGCCCGAAAGAATTTTTGAAGAAACGTTTTTAATTCCGGCCAATTCGCAAATAGCTCTTACGGCTCCACCGGCAACCAAACCTCTTCCCTTTTTTTGGGGCCTTAATAAAATTACCGCCGGCCCAGACTTTGCCTGCACTTCATGCGGAATAGTTCCGTCAATAATGACAACGTTGATCAAATTTTTTTTGGCTCTTCTTGTTGCCTTTTCAATTGCCTGTGAAACGTCTCGCCCCTTATCAACCCCAATTCCCACTTTACCTTTTTTATCTCCGGCAATAACAGTAGCCCTAAAGCTCATTCTTTTTCCTCCTCCTGTAACCCTGGTAACGCGGGCCAAATCTAAAAGTTTAGATTCAAATCCGTCATTTGGCCTGTCTTTACTAAACCCTCCTCCCCGGCCAAAACCAGGCTTTCTTTGCCCTCCAAATCCGCCTCCGACTCTCTGTCCTTGCCCAAATCCGCCACGCTGTCCTGCTCTTTGAGTAGCAGGCTGAGCCGGTGTTTCTCCGGTGGGAATTGGCACAAAACCGTCGTTAGTTTTTTTAATTTCTTCTGTCATAATTATATTATTTAAAATTTAAGTCCGCCTTCACGCGCCCCTTCGGCCAACGCCTTAATCCGGCCATGAAAAATAATTCCAGCTCTATCAAAAACAACGCTTTCAATTTTTGCTTCAATTGCTTTTTTCGCAATTAATTTTCCTATTTCTTTTGCAACATCGCTTTTCTTTTCTCCTTTTTTAGGTTTTATATTTACATCGGAAACAGACATCAAAACTTTTGGTTTTTCCGAATCAACAATTAGTTGGGCATAAATGTGCTGGTTTGACCTAAAAACACAAAGCCTTGGCCTGTCTTTTGTCCCAAATATGCTTTTTCTTATTTTTTTATGCCTTCTGATTCTTTTTTCTTGTTTTACTGACATGTTTTTCTTGTGCCCCGAGGGGTATTATTTACTTGCTACAACTTTTTTACCTTCTTTTCTTCTAACCCTTTCGCCTTGATATTTAATTCCCTTTCCTTTATAGGGCTCCACCTTCTTTTGTTTTCTTATTTCTGCTGCCATATGCCCAACCCTTTCTTTATCAACGCCCGAAACCGTAATTATGTTTTTTTCAACTTTAAAATCAACTCCGTCTATCTTTTTAATCTTTATGGGATTTGTAAATCCAACATTTAAAGTTATGCCCTCTGCGTCAACTGAGGCTTTAAATCCAACTCCTTCTATTTCAAGCTTTTTCTCAAAACCCTTGCTTGTGCCCTCAACCATATTTGCAACCAAGGCCCTATATAAACCCCATAATCCTCTCCCTTTTTTAGATAATTCAGACTTCGGAGAAACAAAAATCTTCCCGTCTTTAGATTCTATTTTTATCTCGGGGTGAATTGCCTGCTTTAACTCTCCCTTTGGACCCTTAACCGTGATTTCTTTTTCAGAAATTGTTACGGTTACGCCCGCTGGAATTTCTATTAATTTTTTTCCAATTCTTGACATAATTTTATAGTTTTACCAAACTTGGCAGATTATTTCTCCGCCCAGTTTTTGTTTTCTTGCTTCTTTATTTGTCATCAAACCTTTTGATGTTGAAACTATGGACATGCCGAACCCTCCATGTACTCTCCTGATTTCATGAACACTTTCATAAATTCTTTGCCCTGGCTTTGAAACTCTTTTCATCCCTGCAATTGCGGGCACTTCATTATTATATTTTAATGTAATTTTCAAAGCTTTTATCCTCCCCTTTGTCGCCTTTTTAACATCGCTAATAAATCCTTCCCTTAATAAAAGACTTGCAATTTCGTTTTTTATTTTTGAATAAGGAAGCAAAACCTCTGTTTTTGCAACAGCTTCTGCATTTCTTATTTGATTTAACATGTCTGTAATTGGGTCTGTCATAATTTTTAATTACCAGGATGATTTTTTTACTCCTGGGATTTCTCCTTTATTTGCCAACTCCCTAAAGCAAATTCTGCAAAGTCCGAAGGCCCTCATAAATCCGTGCCTTCTTCCGCATTTAAAGCACCTTCTAATTTTTCTTGAAGGATACTTTGGCTTCATTTTTGCTTTTGCTTCTTGCGATGTTTTTGCCATTATTTTGTTTCCACCATTGGGAAACCCATTAATTTGTATAATTCCAAACCTTCTTCTTTTGTCTTTGCGTTTATAACAACTGTTATTTCCAATCCAAAAATTGTCTTTTCTTTTTCTGTAAAAATTTCAGGGAATGAAATGTGCTCCTTAAATCCCATTGAAAAATTTCCGTTTTTATCAACCGATTTTGGGTTTAGCCCCTTAAAATCACGAGACCTTGGCAAAGACAAATAAATTAATCTTTCCAAAAAATCCCACATTCTTTGCTTTCTCAAAGTTACAACAGCCGCAATTTCCAGCCCTTCCCTTAATTTAAATCCGGCAATTGATTTTTTTGACTTGACAATTGTTGTTGCCTGTCCGGCAATTAAAGATAAATCCTGTGAAATTAAGTTAAAAATCTTTTCCCTTTCTCCCGCAGCCTTTCCAACAACTGCTTTTCCAAAAGAGCTGTTTAAAACAACTTTTTTTATAGACGGAACCGCCATTGGGTTTTTGTACCCAAAGCGCTTCATCATTGCGGGGACAACCTCTTTTTTATATTTTTCTTTTAAGCTTTGCATGTTAGATTTTTTGTTTGCACTTCTTGCAGATTCTATACTTTTCTTTATTTTCCAGCAAATACCCAATTCTTCCGGCTTTTCCGCATTTGGGGCAGATTATTTTCACATTTGAAACGTCCAATGCCGCCGGCACATCAACTACTTGTCCTTTTTCTCCTTGCCTCTTGGGTCTTACGTGTTTTTTCTTTAGATTAACCCCTTCAACTAAAATTTTCATCTCTTTTGGAAGAGCCCTTGTTATCTTTCCTGTTCTGCCCTTGTCTTTTCCAGAAATTACTAATATATTGTCGCCTTTTTTTACTTTCATGTTTTTGTATAGTTAAGCGAGCGTCTAAAGCAACTCACTGGCCATCATGGCAATTGTGCTGTAACCTTTTTCTTTTAATTCTTTTGCTGTAGGCCCCAAAACTCTTGTTCCTTTTGGTTCTTTTCCCTCGCCCAAAATAACAGCCGCGTTGTCGTCAAATCTTATATATGAACCATCTGCCCTTTTAAATTCTTTGTGCTGTCTTATAATGACGGCTTTTACTTTGTCGTGTTTTTTTACCAATTTTCTCGGTTCAGCTTTTTTTACCGCAGCCACAACAATGTCTCCCAATTGAGCATATCTTTTTCTTGTTCCTCCGGGCACATTAATAACCTGGATAATTTTAGCTCCGGAATTGTCTGCAACTTTTAACATTGATCTTGGCTGTATCATAGTATTATATTTTCTTTATTACCCTCCAATTTTTATCTTTTGACCTGGGCGCAGTTTCTTCTATCATAACTTTATCTCCCACGTGGTATTCTTTATTTTCGTCGTGGGCTTTAAATTTTTTGTGGACCTTAAATCTTCTCTTATATTTTGGGTGTTCTTTTATCCTTTCCACCTCAACAACAACTGTTTTTTGCATTTTATCGGATACCACAATTCCTTGTAATGTTTTTTTAGCCATGTTATTTTGTCTCTTTTAAAATAGTTAAAATTCTGGCTATTTCTTTTTTTGAATTGGCAATTTCCTTCACGTTTTTCAATTTATTAGAAGAAAATTTAAACCTTAAATCACTCAACTTTTTTCTCAGGTCGTAAACTGCTTTTTCTAGCTCTTTCTTGCCTTTTTTTCTTAATTCTGTTGTCTTCATATTAAATATTGTCTTTCTTAACAAATTTTGTTTTAATCGGCAATTTTCTGGCGGCTCCCTCCAATGCCTCTTTGGCTATTTCCTCTTTTAATCCGTCCAATTCAAAAATCATTCTGCCCGGCTTTATAGGATAAACATAATGATCGACATTCCCTTTTCCGCTTCCCATTCCAACTTCTGCCCCTTTTGCGGTTACAGGTTTGTCCGGAAAAACTCTCATCCAAAGCTTCCCCCCCTTCTTTAAATATCTTATAATATATCTTCTTGAAGCTTCAAGCTGGCGCGCTGTAAGCCATTTTGTTCCTAATGACTTTAATCCAAAACTGCCGAAATTTATTTCAGTCGCCCTTGATTCTACGCCATTAGACCTACCCTTGTGCCACTTTCTGTGTTTAACTTTTTTTGGCATTAAAATTCCCATATTTTTGTAAAATTATTCGAATTTATCTCCTTTATATATCCAAACCTTTATTCCAATTTTTCCATAAGTACATTGTGCCTCGTCCTGCGCGTAATCAATATCTGCCCTGATAGTATTTCTTGGCAATCTACCTTGACCGAGCCATTCGCGTCTGGCAATTTCAATTCCATTTAATCTTCCCGACATTTCCATTCTTACCCCCTTAACTTCCCTGTTTGTCATAACTCTTTCAAGCGATTTTTTTATAACTTGCCTGAATGGAATTCTTTTTTCAATCTGCTGAGCGGCCATTTGAGCCACTAGGGCGGAAGAAATCCAGGGATTTCTTACTTCCTTAATTTCTAGCTTAATTTCTCTTTTTGTGTTATTCTTTATCTTTCTTTTTATTTGTTTTTCAACATCGGCCTTCAAAACCTCCACGCCCTCCCCTCCTCTGCCTATTATCAGGCCAGGCCTTGCTGTTTCAACAATAATGTTCAGCTTATTGGCCGAATGTTCAATTTCAATGTTGGCAACCGAAGCTTCAGACAATTTTTTTCTTAAATAATCTTTGATGCAAAAATCCTCCTCTAAATATTGGGGCATTTTTTTACCGTAAAACCCGCGGATATTCCAATCCCCTGTTCCCTTTATTCTAAATGATTTTGGGTGAACTTTATGTGCCATGTTATTTTTTAGCTGTTCTTCTTCTAACTGTCTTTTTTATTTTTGGCTTCTCTTGTTTTATAGCTTCTTTCTTAATTTCTGCCTTTTCTCCAGACAATGTTAAAGCAATATGGGAAGTTCGTTTAATTATCGGGTAAGCTCTCCCGCGAGACATTGGATGCCACCTTTTCAATTTTGGACCCTCGTCAACTGTAATTTTTGAAATAAATAAATTTGCTTCGTTTAATTGGAAATCATGTTTTGCCGATGCAATTGCTGAATCTAAAAGCTTTTCAACATTTCTGGCAGATTTGTTTACTGTAAAAGAAAGCATTGCTTTTGCATCCAAAGCCTTTTTACCCCTCACCAAATCAATTACCTGTCTTACTTTTCTTGGTGCTGTTCTTAAATTTGATAATTTTACTTTAATATCCATAATAATATGTTATTTTCTACTTCTTTGGAGCCGTTGGCGGAACTTTTGTTGCATCTGCCGTCTTTGCTGCCTCTTTCTGCTCCGCTCCGGCCTCAATGTCTCTTTGCATTCTTCCTCCATGCCTTACAAATTTTGTTGTAGCTGCAAACTCTCCCAATTTGTGGCCTACCATATCTTCTGAAACAAAAACCGGAACAAAATCTTTTCCGTTATGGACTCCAAAAGTGTGCCCAAGCATCTCCGGGGAAATTGTTGAATGCCTTGCCCAGGTTTTAATAATCTTTTTTCCGTCTTTTCTAAGATTCAAAACCTTTTGCAATAACTTCTCATCAATATATGGTCCTTTTTTTAAACTTCTTGCCATATGATTTTATTTTTTCTTTCTTCTGCTGATGATTAATTTATTTGACCACTTTTTCCTATTTCTTGTTTTCACTCCTAACGCGGGCAATCCCCAGGGAGTTTTAGGATGCCTTAATCCAATTGGCTGCCTTCCTTCTCCTCCTCCATGCGGATGGTCTACCGGATTCATTGCCGAACCTCTAACTGCAGGCCGTATTCCTTTGTGCCTGTTTTTTCCGGCTTTTCCCACTCTGTAAAACCTGTTCTCCGGATTTGAAACCATTCCAATTGTTGCAAAACATTCCCCCAAAAATTTTCTTACTTCGGTTGATGGCATTTTTAAATTTGCATATTCGCCGTCGTGGGCTAGAACCTGAGCAGAGCTTCCAGCCGACCTTACAATCTTTCCGCCTTTTCCTGGCAAAAATTCAATATTATAAACTGCTGTCCCAACCGGCACGTTTTTAAGCTTCATTCTGTTGCCGGCCCTTAACGGGGCTAATTCTGAAAAAACAACTTCGTCTCCAATTTTTAAATCCTGCGGAGCAATAATATATTGTATTTGTTTGTCCAAATATTCAATCAAAGCAATAAAAGCTGTTCTGTTTGGATCATACTCTAAAGCAGTAACTTTTGCAGGAGCATCCATTCTTGTTTGTGAAAATTCAATCATTCTGTACATTTGCTTCACTCCTCCCCCTTTATGTCTCACAGTAATTTCTCCGGACGAAGCAGATCTTCCATGATGCCTTTTTATGTATTTTAAAAGTCTTTTCTCGGGCCTCTTTTTTGAGAGCTTAGAAAAATCAATTCCGGTCATTCCCCTTCTTGCTGGCGATGTTGGTTTGTAAATCTTCATGTTATAAAATCTCTATTTTTTGCCCGTCTTTAATTTTTACAATGGCTTTTGTGTAGGCCTTTCTAAATCCTTCGGTTTTTCCCAATCTCCTCTTTTTTGCAGGAATTTTTATAATATTTACCGACAAAACATCCACTCCGTAAATTCCCTCAACTGATTTTTTTATTTCTTGTTTATTTGACCTTTCCGCAACCTCAAAAATATATTGGCTTGCTTCAGCTAAGTAGCTTCCTTTTTCAGAAATATGCGGTTGTTTTATCGCGTCATACGAAAAACCTTCTTTGCCCGCTTTAGCTTTAGCGGCAGCGGGTGCCGTCTCAACTGTTTCTTTCTTCGCATCCGAAGCCTTCGCGGGCTTTTTTTCCTTAGCTTTTTCAGCCTCTTTCTTCTTTTTTAAAAAATCTAGCAGTGCCATATTATTTAATGAAAGTCTTCTCTATTGTTTTTATTCCTTCTTTTGTCAGTAATAAATATTTATGATTCAACAAGTCAAACACGTTTAAATTCCTTGCATCATCCACGTCTGTTTTATCAATATTTCTTGTTGATAAAAATATGTTTTTGTCGTAGTTTGGCATCAAAACCAACGTTGTTTGCTTTGCACAAGCCAGTTTTGACATTGTTTTTGCCATTATTTTTGTCTGGGGCGATGCAAATTCCATTTTGTCTAAAACTATTAATTTGCTTTCCTTCGCCTTCTGGCTCAGGACCATAAGCAAAGCCTTTCTTCTCATTTTTTTAGGTATTTCCACTGCAAAAATTCTGTCATTTCTCGGGCCGTGGGTAATTCCTCCGCCTTTCCAAATTGGAGACCTGTTTGATCCAACTCTTGCCCTTCCTGTTCCTTTTTGACGCCACGGCTTTTTCCCTCCGCCCCTTACCTCTCCTCTGTTTTTTGTGTGCGCGGAAATCTGTCTTTTGTTTGCCATCAAAGAAACCGAAACCTGGTGAACCAAATCAGCGTTGAATTTTACTTCAAAAATCTCCTTTGGCAGAGTCATTTCTCCCGATTCTTTTCCTTCTTGATTGTAAACAGCGTATTTCATTTTATCCCCTAATCTCAAGCAAAGCTCCTTTTACTCCGGGAACTGCTCCTTTAATTACCATTAAATTATTTTCCGGTTCAATTTTCATTATTTTCAAACCCTTCACCGAAATTCTGTCATATCCCATTCTGCCCGGCATTTTTCTTCCTTTCATAACGTGTTGGGGAAACCTTGTTCCAACAGATCCAATTGTTCTGTGCTCGTGCTTAACTCCGTGGGTGGCTCTTCTGCCGTGAAATCCATGCTTTTTAACCCCTCCCTGGAATCCCTTTCCTTTGGACATTCCGGAAACTTTTATTTTATCCCCTTCTTTAAAGCTTGCAACACTAATTTCATCTCCGACAGCTCCGGCAATATTTTCTTCCTTTATATATTTATACTCTTTGCCCTTCATAGACTTTCCAATTTTGTCTTTCTTTTCTATTTTTTCGTAGCCGATTTGCAGAGCCTCGTACCCGTCGGTTTCCTTTGTTTTTTTCTGTAAAATGTTGCAGGGTCCCGCAACAATTAAAGTAACCGGCGTCAATTTGCCGTCTTTGTCGTACATTTGGGACATTCCAATTTTTTTTCCAAGTATAAAATTCATTCTTTTATTATTAACTAAAAATGGGCGTACTTGCCCATTTTTGTGGCAATGTTGTTATCCCGAGCGAGTCGCCTTGCGACGAATCGAGGGAAAGTTAACTATTGTCTATAATTAATCATCTTATTATATTTTGATCGTAATGTCAACTCCTGAAGGCAAATTCAAATCTCTCAACGCCTCAATAATATCCGCATTGGGGTTTAAAATATCAATGATTCTTTTATGAACTCTCATCTCAAACTGCTCCCTTGCGTTTTTATGCACAAAGCTGGACCTGTTTACTGTGTATTTAAGAATTTCTGTGGGCAACGGAATAGGCCCTAAAACTTCGGCTCCATACCTGTTGGCAATGTCGATTATCTGGCGCGAAGAATTATCTATAATTTTGTGGTCGTAAGCTTTTAATTTTATCCTAAGCTTCAACCCCAATTCTGGCGCTTTGGTTTCTTCCGGTTTTGCAGATTTCTTTTTTACTGCAGGCTTTTTTGCGGTTATAGTTTTTTTAGCAACAGGCATTGATCAGGTTCTATTTTATAATTTTTGTTACAACTCCCGAACCCACTGTTTTGCCCCCTTCCCTGATAGCAAATTTTCCTTTTTCTTCCAAGGCAACCGGCACAATAAGCTTAATTGTTAAACTGGCTGTGTCGCCCGGCATTACCATTTCTGTTCCAGTTGGCAAAGTTACGTCGCCTGTAATATCAGATGTTCCAATATAAAGCTGGGGTTTGTATCCCGAAAAGAATGGGGTATGCCTTCCGCCTTCGTCTTTGGACAAAACATAAACTTCTCCTTCAAATTCTGTGTGAGGATTTATTGAGCCGGGCTTGCAGATAACCTGCCCCCTTTCAATGTCTTCCTTTTTCAGACCTCTTAACAAAATTCCAACATTATCCCCGGCATTTCCCTGGTCAAGAGATTTTTGGAACATCTCAACGGACACAACAACTGTTTTCTGCGTTGGCCTTATTCCAATTATTTCAACCTCGTCGTTTGGTTTTACAACTCCTCTTGAAATTCTTCCTGTAGCAACCGTCCCCCTTCCTTCAATGGAGAAAACATCCTCGATTGCCATAGAAAACGGTTTGTCCAGTTCTCTTGTTGGCTCTGGAACATAATTATCAACGGCGTCCAATAATTCAACAATTGGCTTTGCAGAAGCATCGTCAACTGAAGTTGCTTTTAAGGCTTCTGTGGCCGATCCCCTAATAACCGGAATTTCGTCTCCGGGGTATCCGTTTTTCTTTAACAATTCGCGAATTTCCGATTCAACCAGGTCTAAAATTTCAGGGTCATCAACCATATCACATTTGTTCATAAACACAACCAAAGTTGGCAAACCAACTTGTCTGGCAAGCAAAATGTGTTCTTTTGTTTGAGGCATTGCTCCGTCTGGCGCTGAAACAAGCAAAATTCCGCCGTCCATTTGGGCAGCTCCCGTAATCATATTCTTAATATAATCAGCGTGGCCCGGGCAATCAATTAAAGCATAGTGCCTTTTTGCTGTCTCGTATTCCAAGTGTGTAATTGAGATTGTCACTCCTCTGGCCTTTTCTTCAGGAGAAGCGTCAATTTGGTCAACGTCTTTTTCTGAATGCTTAAATCCGCGCAATCCTGAAACTTTCATTATTGCGGCGGACAATGTTGTTTTTCCGTGGTCAACGTGACCAATGGTACCAACGTTTACGTGAGGCTTTGTCCTCTCAAATTTCTCTGTTGCCATTTTGCTGTTTTCTCTCCACGCCAGAACCAGGCGATGAAGAATTAGGTTAATTTATATTATTTTATATTATTTTTTATAATAATATTATTGTATTCTATTATTTTGCACAAGTCAAGTGTTTTTGTCTTTTGTTTGCTTTTTGTCATTGCGCGTGCCCGCCCGAAGCAAGCAGGCGAAGGAGGGAGGAGCTTCAAGCGACAAAGCAATCGCAAAAACATTGACTTTTCAGATATTTTTATTATACTTTATTTGATGTAACTTGACAATCCCCGTCCCCTGTCATTCCGGGCTTGACCCGGAATCCAGACCATTTTTCGAAGGAGACCTGCCGTGAGTTTAGAAATCAAAACCGTAAAAGATTCTGATTTAATCGGAAAGGACGCGTGGACGCTTTATCATCTTCTGTCCGAAGCCGAAAGCCTTGGTTGGCGAATCAGCAGTTTTCTCATCGTTCTTGAGCGGGAAACTCCCGCCCCGCCGGTCGTTATTTCTCAGGCAGTCCCCACTAAAATCTCCCTGGGCACCAAGCGGGCAAAAAGAAAAGGGCTTTGGAGGCCCGGAGATGATGATCCAACCAGATAACCTATAATCCGTTGGCCCGTCCTCCCTGCCGGCAGGCAGGGAATAACTCTCATGCGCCGAGTTAGTTCACCCAGTTATCCAACTGGGCAAGAATCTAACCGGCGCTTTTTTTATTTCATTATTTTTTATTATTTTTCTTATATCGTGGTTTTTTGTCGTACGGCAAAAAACCACGACTAATTAATAAACAACCTGTTTTGCGCCAAACTTGACTTCTCTTATAATTTTGCTATTCTTTATTCAGACGTCTTTGACAATATCCCGTCTATTTTCTCTCGAAGGGAGAAACGCCGTGAAACAGATTATGGTTGGCAACTTCCCAATGCACGACCCCCATTCTGTGGCAAAATATGCCACAATGTGCGCGAAAGAAGGGTGGACACTTATTTCCGCATGCAACTCTACCGTTGCTAAAGGATCCCCGGAAATGCAAATATCGGCATTTTTTGAACGGGAAATTCCCGCCTCGCCAGTGCGCACTGACGACGATTTGGAAATCGGTCAAGACAGACCAATTTTTGAAGAAACCGACCCGCCTGCGCAAAATGAAGAAGGGTTCAGAGAATTTCTCCGCGGAGAGATTCTCGAACAACAATGCGCCCAGCCACCAGCCGAGGATTCCGAACACCCCACCGATTACGGTGGCTGGAAATAACATATCCGAGGACGGGCCTCGGATAGATCTCATGCGCCGAGTTAGTTAAATCTAACCGGCTCTTTTTTATTTTCAAAATAAGTAGACGCCCGACGTCTATCCAACTCTTGACAAGGCGCCTTGTTCTGCTATACTTAATTTAGGGTAAAGTAATCTGTATGAATTACGGGTTATCATTGCTTGTCAATCAAGAGAGTCCTTCGCGGGACTCTTTTGGTTTGGCTAAATTTATCATATAATAAATTTGTGAACTCGTGGGCCCGTAGTTTCATGCAGTAAAACTTTGCCCTTGACAAGCAACGTAGCGGGTGCAAACCCCGCCGGGTCCACATAAAAAAGTCTTTTGTAGAATCAAAGGGCTTTTTTATTTTCAAAATAAGTAGACGCCCGACGTCTATCCAACTCTTGACAAGGCACCTTGTTCTGCTATAATTAAATTGCTTATCAAGCAATGTCACTTTCTAGTGAATGTCACATTCTAGTGATAGAACCAAAAAATAACATCTTCAGAAATGGGGGTGCTATTTTTTTTGTTTTGCGTGATATAATTCAATTGCGGAGGTTATGGGAGGTTGAAACTAGACGGTTCTAGTCATTGTTTGATAAGCAACTGGTTCTACTAACTATAGAATGTGGTCCGACTCCACCGACCTCCGCGCAAAGAATCTGTTTTAAATAACGGATTTTTTGTTACTTCAATTTTTTAACCCTTGACTTTTCCTACAAATTAAGCAAAGATATAATTGTTTTAGTCGCGTCTTTGACAATATCCCGCTCCGTCATTGCGAGAAGTAGCAGCGACGAAGCAATCTCACTCTCCCGAAAGGAGAAACGCTGTGAAAGAATATCGATTTACTCATTTTCAAGCCGAACACCCTTACGAAGTTGTCGAAACGGCTAACAAGTGGGCAAAAGAAGGATGGCGACTAATTTCTGTCTGCCCCGACGCAGACAAAGATATGAAGTGTTTCTTGCTTGCCTTTTTCGAGCGGAAAATTCCCGACACCGAAGATGCGCGGGAATACTTCTTTACGGATGATAGGGGTTGGAAATACAAGATTAAGCCAGGGGGCGAACCTGTACTTATTAAAGAGCGGGAAACTCCCGCCCCGCCGGCCGAGCAGCCGAAGACTGTGCAGCTTCCGCCCGGAGCGTATTTCGACAAATCAGGCCATCACTAGGCATACCAAAAGCGCCCGCCCTTTTCATGGGACCGGCGCCTTTTTTATTTTAGTTTTTGTCATTGCGAGCGAGCAGTAGCGAGCATGGCAATATAGAGTATGTGCACGCACTCTGGATTGCTTCGTCACTTCGTTCCTCACAATGACGAAAATCTGGATTCCCGCTTTCGCGGGAATGACAGATAAAATTATTGTCTTTTTCCGTCAATAATTTCCTGAGCAATGTTTGGCGGGACTTGTTCGTAGCTGTTAAACTCCATAGTGAAGCTTGCCCTTCCTTCTGTTAAAGACCTTAATGATGTTGCATAACCAAATGTTTCTGACAATGGCACCATTGCATCAACAATTTTCATTCCAACTCTTTCAGAAGTTTCTTTAACTTGTCCCCTTCTTGAGCTTACATCAGAAATAACTTGTCCAAAGAAGTTTTCAGGAGTTACTATTTCAATTTTCATAACAGGCTCCAAAATAACGGGCCTTGCCAATTTTGCGGCTTTTTGAAAAGCCATTGAACCTGCAATTTTAAAGGCAAATTCAGAAGAGTCAACATCGTGATAACTTCCGTCATAAAGCGTAACTTCAACGTCAACCATTGGATATCCTGCCACAATTCCCTTATCCAAAGCCTCCACAACTCCTTTTTCAACGGGCTTGATAAACTCTTTTGGAATTGCTCCTCCCTTAATTTCATCAACAAATTCAAATCCCGCTCCCCTTTCTTTTGGCTTAATTTTTAGCAAAACGTGCCCATATTGGCCTTTTCCGCCCGATTGCCTTACATATTTTTCTTCACCATTAGCTTCGCCGGTAATTGTTTCTCTGTAAGCCACCTGAGGCCTGCCGTAATTTGCTTCAACGTGAAATTCTCTTCTCAATCTGTCTGCAATAATATCCAAATGCAATTCTCCCATTCCTGAAATAACAGTGTCTCCTGTTTCAATGTCTTCTTTTACTCTAAAAGTCGGGTCTTCTTCTGTAAGCTTCCTGATAGACATAATAAGTTTTTCCTGGTCAGCTTTTGTTTTGGGCTCAACTCTAATTCCAATAACAGGCTCTGGGAAAACAATTTTTTCCAAAATAACCGGATGGTCTTTGTCGCACAATGTGTGGCCGGTGCTTGTTGCTTTTAATCCAACGGTTGCTCCAATTTCTCCAGCATACAAAACATCAAGCTCCTGCCTTTCGTCGGCATGCATTCTCAAAATTCTAGCAATTCTTTCCTGCTCTCCTGTGTTTGCGTTTAAAACATAAGTTCCTTTTTCCAGTTTTCCTGAATAAATCCTGAAAAATGTTAATGTTCCCACAAACGGGTCTGTTGCAATTTTAAACACCAATGCGCTAAACGGCTCGTTGTCTTCCGCCTTTTTTTCAATAACAGCTCCGGTTTTTGGATCTGTTCCTTTTTGCGAAACCACATCAAGCGGGCTTGGAAGTAATTCCACAACCGCGTCCAAAATTGCCTGCACTCCTTTGTTTTTTAAAGCGCTTCCGCAAAAAACAGGAACTAATTTATAATTTAAAACCGACTTTCTTAAAACTGCTTTTATTTCTTCTGCTGTAATTTCTTTTCCCTCTAAAAACTTCTCTGTTAAGGCATCATCTTCTCCGGCAATTTTTTCAATCATTTTTTTGTGCCATGTATCGGCCTCTTCCTTCCATTCTGCGGGAATTCCTTTTTCAACAACATCGATCCCCTTTTCACCCTCAAAATACAGGGCTTTCATTTTTATCAAATCCACAACTCCCTCCAATTTTTCCTCCAAACCCATTGGAAATGAAACAGCAACCGCGTTTGGCGTAAGTTTTAATAAAATAGAAGCAAAAGATTTTTCAAAACTGGCTCCCATTCTGTCTAATTTGTTCACAAAGCAAATTCTTGGCACAGCGTATTTGTCTGCCTGACGCCAAACTGTTTCGCTTTGAGGTTCAACTCCGGCAACTCCGTCAAAAACCACCACAGCTCCATCCAAAACTCTGAGCGAGCGTTGAACTTCCGCAGTAAAGTCTATATGGCCGGGGGTGTCAATCAAGTTTATTTGGTGCTCTCTCCAATACATTGTTGTGGCAGCAGAAGTAATTGTAATTCCCCTTTCCCTTTCCTGCACCATCCAATCCATAACCGTATCTCCTTCGTGAACTTCCCCAATTTTGTGCGAAACTCCGGTATAAAACAAAAGACGCTCAGAAAATGTAGTTTTCCCGGCATCAATGTGAGCAATAATTCCAATATTTCTTAATGTATTAAGTGGATGTACTCTAGTAGCAGGCATACTTGTTAATTTTTAATTTAAAATTTTAAATACTTGACTTATTTTACTATTTTTTGTATTATACTTTATAGTTCAACTCCAGGGTCTTTCTAGGGGAAAAAACCGTGAAAGAAAAAACTGCTTATGTGCTTGGCTTGTACGTGCTTACGGCTCTCGTCTTTTATCTCCTCTATGTTCTGATTCAGAGAACCTGAACCAGACTCCATACAAACCGCGACGAGGTCGCGTTGCCCAGCAAATTAGCTGGCATTGCCCGTCCGTAGCTTTTAGCGAAGGAGGGGCTCTTTTTTTATCGCGAGCGCGCAAAGTGAGCAAAAGCTTTGTTGGCTTCAGCCATGCGGAGGGTGTCGTTTTTCTTTTTGATAGCGTTTCCTTGGTTGTTTGAGCAGTCCACCAATTCTTGGGCCAATCTTTCTGCCATTGGTTTTCCTTTTTTTGCTCTTGCTCCTTCCAAAAGCCATCTAAAAGCCAAAGCCAACTTTCTTTCTCCCCTCACTTCCATTGGAACCTGATAGGTTGCTCCTCCAATTCTTTTTGGTTTAACTTCCAAAGCCGGAGAAGCGTTCTCAACTGCCAAGCGGAAAATCTCTATAGGCTCTTTTTTTGTTTGTTCTTTTATAATATCAAAAGCTCCATACACAATTTTCTGCGCGGTTGTTTTTTTGCCCTTAATCATAACTTTGTTTATAAGCAAAGCCACCACTGTGTCGTTGTAAACTCTGTCTGGCGCTACGATATGTTTTTTATAAGCTCTTCTCATGTTTTATTTTTTAACCTTTTTCGCTCCGTATTTTGACCTCTCCTGTTTTCTGTTTTCAACTCCTGCTGTGTCCAAAACTCCTCTAACAATATGATATCTAACTCCAGGCAAGTCTTTAACTCTTCCTCCTCTAATCATAACAACCGAGTGCTCCTGCAAATTGTGCCCTTCGCCAGGAATATATGCTGTAACTTCCATTCCGTTTGATAATTTTACTCTGGCAACTTTTCTCAAAGCCGAGTTTGGCTTTTTTGGAGTTTGGGTAAAAACCTTCACGCACACTCCTCTTTTAAACGGAGAGGCATAATGCGAAGGCCTGTTTTTCAAAACGTTAAAACCAAACTGCAGAGCAACTCCCTTTTTTGCTCTTTTTTTACTTTTTCTGTTGTGTTTTATTAATTGATGTATTGTTGGCATAATATTAATATGTTAGCAAATAATTTTCTTAGTGTCAACAATATTTGACAACTTCCTCTATATTTTGTAATATTTTTTATTCAGTTCTTTTTTCACCACCAATCAAGGAATTTGACGATGATTGATCAAGGGCTTCAACCACTGGCAGAAGTTTTCCCGCCGGAAGTTCCGGAAAAAGGAAAAGAAATCAGTTTTTACCGCCCAAGCTTGGGATGGATTACGGTATTTGTTGCTTACCGCTTCGCGCTTCCTGACGACAACTATCTTGTAGGTTTATCGGGGATGCAAAGCTGTCTCAAGTATTACCCATCCAGCAAAAGATGGGTTTATGTGGAGATTACGGAATCACTTGATGTAAGAGTGGCTAGGCTCTCCTAAACAAAACGCGACGAGGCCGCGTTCGCCCAGCAAATTACTGGGCTCTTTTTTTATTTCATTTTTTTAATTTTATTATTTCCGCTTTTCAAGTTATGCCAAAATATTCACGATCGTAGTTTTTTAGGCATAACTATTTTAGAGTGTTTTAGATTATTTCAACCTAAAAAATTCCTTTAAGTGTGGCTCATTATCCACATAATCAAAAACTCCATATCGCACGTACCTTCGCATTTTAAAAAATTCAATAATAAAATCTATTTCGTCTTTGCAATCATAAGGAAATACAAAAACGCTCTTTTGAAATTCACAGAACCCCAAATTTTTTAGCTTTTTTCGCAACGAATCTCTCCCCCATCTTAATTTCTCCGGTATGTCAAAAATAACCGCGCGCCATTTTCTGTCCCACTCTTTTTGCTTGATTTCCATTTTATTGAAGTCGTATGTCAAAACACGCATTTTCCCTTTTTCGGTTAATTCTATGGTTGTAGTCCCATCAGGATTATCTTTTTCTTTTATTAACTTAGAACGATAACAATTTCTAATTCCTCTCCTTAACTCTTCCTCGTTAATTCTTTTCCATTCTTTCCCTGTTATCCTTAAAATTTTTCTATAACGGTTTGGGGAATAAGCAAAACCCAAGGCTACGCCCGAAAGCAGCAAAAGTAATATTTTATCCCGAGTGGGTTGCTTCATAAATATTTTATAATTCCATAAAAAGTTATGACCAAATACTCACGATCGTAGTTTTTTAGGCATAACTCGTATTACAACCAACCATTACTATGTCAACGTTTATAATACGGCGAAAGAGATGCCGGTGATTAATTGAAAAAAATACTGCGCCAGTATGCTAAGACCCGTAAGCCCACCAAAGAATATAAAGAAAATTAAAATAAATAAACCATATTGTTGTAAGGTGTTTTTTACCTGTTCAAGGCCTTGCGGTAAAAAACGAAAAAGAATCCACGAGCCGTCAAGCGGAGGAATTGGGACCAAGTTAAATATTCCCCACAAAAAGTTATAAAAAACAACGATGCTTAACAATTGCATCAAGGGAAGCAACTGCGGAAAATTCAAAAACCTTATTAGCAAACCGAAAATTATCGCTATTCCAAAATTTGTTAACGGTCCCGAAATAGAAACCTTAAGAGTTCCCCACTTTTGGTCTTTAAAGTTGTATGGATTTATTGGCACCGGCTTTGCCCATCCAAAAATCGGCCCCTGCCCCGCTGTTGCTATTAATAGAAGCAGGGGAAGTATTACCGAGCCAAACGGGTCTAGGTGTTTTAGCGGATTTAAAGTCAGTCTGCCTTCGTATTTTGCGGTTGGGTCGCCCAACGAGAAAGCAACATAGCCGTGAGCCAATTCGTGGATGATAACCGAAAAAAGCAAAACAATCAGAGAAAAAATTGTAATGGCAATTCCTGTAAACATATTATTATAGTACTACGTATTGCAAAAAAATAAAATAGGTGCTAATATAATTTTATGGAAAAAGTTTGCACAATTTGCGCAAAGAAATCCGGGATGAGCGTTACCCTTGTTAAATTAAGAGGAAAATACAACCCGACAAACAAAGTCAGAAAATACCCCAATCTTCAATGGGTTAAGTTGACGTTTGGAAAAGACGCAGGCAAAAGAGTCCTCGCCTGCACAAAGTGCATCAAGAGATTGTCAAAAGTTTAATAAAATAATAAAATGAAATTAAATAAATGCTCATCGGGCATTTATTTTTTTGTGTTTTAATGTATTATAAATTCAACGGGATATAGTGTAACGGTAGCACGAGTCCATGGGGTGGATTTAGTTTGGGTTCAAATCCCAATATCCCGACCAATTAAATGAAAACCAAAAATGTTTATCCGGAGATAAGCGTAATACTCCCCTGCCAAAACGAAGAGGCTGGGCTGGGTTTTTGTTTAGACAAAATAAAAAAAACCATAAAGGAAAATAATCTATCTGCTGAAATAATTGTTTCCGATTCGTCTTCTGACAGAAGCCCAGAGGTCGCCCGAAAGAATAATGTGATCTTGATAAAGCACGACAAAGAAGGATATGGCATTGCTTATCTTGAAGCATTTAAGGTTGCAAAAGGGAAATATATCTTCATGGCCGATGCCGACGGAACCTATGACCTTACAGAAATTCCCAATTTTATAAAACATCTTAAAAAGGGTAACGACTTAATTTTGGGAAACAGGTTTGGCGGGAAAATGGAAAAAGGCGCCATGCCATTTTTAAACAAATATATAGGAAACCCGATTTTGTCTTTTATTTTAAGATTATTTTTTTTCACCAAGATTAAAGACTCACATACGGGAATGCGGGCAATCAGAAAATCAGCTCTTGAAAAAATAAACCTGCGCACAACGGGAATGGAGTTTGCTTCCGAAATGATAATAAAAGCAATAAAAAATAATCTTAAAATAAAAGAGCTCCCCATAAATTATTATAAAAGAATGGGAAACTCAAAATTAAGGCCTTTTTCGGATGCGTGGAAACATTTAAGATTTATGCTTTTATACTCTCCCCTATTTTTGTTTTTTATTCCGGGAGGTTTTCTTTTTTTAATTGGCGCGCTATCTATGACTTGGCTTTATTTTGGCGCGCCAAAAATTTTGGGGCTAAACCTTTATTACCATCCCATGTTTTTTTCTTCAGCCCTAATTGTAATCGGCTACCAGCTTATAATATTCTCGGCTTTTGCAAAATCGTATGCCATGAATCATTTGGGAGAAAAATCGGATTTTATGCAAAAAATTTATAATTTAATTACAATAGAAAGGGCGAGTATTGCCGGCATTATAATCTTACTACTTGGAGCTTTTATCTATACCTTCATAATATCAAAATGGGTTGGAAACGGATTCGGCTCGCTAAACGAAATTAAAAACTCCATCGTGGGACTTACGCTTATAATTTTGGGCGTGCAAACAATTTTTTCTTCGTTTATGCTTTCAATATTATCAATTAAAGAGAATTAAGTGAGAATTGCGGTTTTTCATAATTTTTTAGATAATATTGGCGGGGCTGAAATGGTCTCGCTTATTTTGGCGCGTGAATTAGGCGCCGACATTTATACAACCAATATTGACCCAGATAAAATTAAAAAAATGGGCTTTGAAAATATCTTGCCTAGAATTTTTTCTATTGGGAAGGTGCCGGTTAACGCTCCTTTCAGGCAACAATTGGCTTTATTAAAATTCCGACTTTTTAATTTAAAAAATAAATATGATTTTTATATAATCGCCGGAGATTGGGCAATGTCTGGGGCAGTAAATAATAAACCTAATTTATGGTATGTGCACTCACCCATTCGCGAAATTTGGGATTTAAAAGATTACATAAAAAATAGTTTGGTTGCTACATGGAAAAAGCCTTTTTTTGATGTTTGGGTAATATTTAATAGATATCTTAACAAAAAATATATAAAAAGCGTAAATAAAATCGTTTGTAATTCAGAAAATACAAAAAATAGAGTAAAAAAATATTTAGACAAAAGTTCTAAAATAATTCATCCGCCCATAGAAACTAAAAAATTCGAATATATCAAAAATGGGGATTTTTGGCTCTCGGTTAACAGGCTAATATCTCACAAAAGAATTGATATGCAACTAGGGGCTTTTTCAAAATTGCCCAACGAGAAGTTGATAATTATCGGAAGTTATGAAGCTTCAAAACATTTTTTGCAATATGCAAATTATATTAAAAAAATAAAACCGGATAATGTCGAAATAAAAAGCTGGGTTAATGACGAAGAATTAAAAGAATTATACGCAAATTGCAGAGGGTTTATCACAACCTCAAAAGACGAGGACTTTGGAATGAACGTTGTTGAAGCAATGGCTTCGGGAAAACCGGTTATAGCCCCTAACGAAGGAGGATATAAAGAAACAATTATTAACGGCAAAACCGGAATTCTAATCGATAATATCAACGAAGATAAAATAATGGAAGCAATAAAAGCTATTGGAAAAAATCCAGAACAATATAAAAACGCCTGCATCGAGCAGGCGAAGAAGTTTGATACAGAAATATTTATAGAAAAAATTAATGCATTAGTCAGCAAATAAATGAAAATTGCTATCTTTCATGATTATTTCAGGGTTATAGGGGGCGCGGAAAAATTGGTTTTAATTATGGCAGAAAACCTTGGCGCAGACATAATAACTTCGGAGGCCGACCTCGACATTATAGCCGAGGCCGGGTTTAACAAAATAAAAATTATTAGCCTTGGCGAAAAATCGTTTTTTTCAAACCTTGCGCCAGCATTGTGCAGAAAAAGATTTTCAGAATGCGATTTTTCAAAACAATACGACTTTTTTATTTTTTCGGGTAACTTTTCTATTTATGCCACGAAAAAACACACGCCTAATTTATGGTATTGCCACACCCCGCTTAGGGGACTTTACGATCTAAAAAATGAAAAATCAAAATAAAACAATTTATTCAAGATTTGTCGCTCTTAAAAAATGTTTTATTAAAAAACAAATAATTCCCGATAAGTTCGCGAGGATTATTGATGCGTTTTTTAACGGCCTCCACAATTCTTTTATAATATCTAAAGATTTAGCCAGAGACGCGATAATCAAATCAAAAGACGTAACAAGAGATTCTATTATAAAGTCTAGTGCTATTACTAAGGACGCCATAATAAAATCTCGGGACTTGGCGCGGGATTCTGTTATAAAGTCTAGTGCTATTACTAAGGACGCCATAATTAAATCCAGAGACATGGCTCGGGATTCTGCGGTGAGATCAAAAGATTTAACGAAAGATGCGATTATTAAATCAAGAGACATTGCAAGAGATTCTATTATAAAGTCTAGTGCTATTACTAAGGACGCCATAATTAAATCCAGAGACATGGCTCGGGATTCTGTTATAAGATCTAAAGACGTCGCTAGAGATTCTATTGAAAGGTCAAAAGATTTGACTGAAAATGCAATAAAAAATGCCGGCCTAATTAAAATTTATGCGGCATTTCCTTTTGTTTTTATAAAAAACCTGATTTTTTCCATATCCTCTGAGATAAGGCTTAGAAAGTTTGCAGTAACAGAAAAAACAGACCAGGAGGCTGTTTTGGATTTACAAAAAATAATTGTTAACAGCGAAAACGTCAAACAAAGGGTAAAAACTTTTTACGGCCGAGATTCTATTGTTGTAAACCCCCCCGTTGAAACCTGTAAAATGGAATACAAAAACGAAAAAAACTACTGGCTTTCGGTAAACAGGTTGACGCCCGAAAAAAGAATTGAGATGCAGATACTCGCCTTTAAAAAGATGCCTGGCGAAACCCTTGTTGTTATTGGCGGCTACGATGATTGCCATGCAGAATATGCGCAAAAATTAAAAGGGATGAACCAGGACAATGTTTTTTTTACAAACTTTGTTGATGACAAGGATCTTCTGGTCTTTTATTCTGAATGCAAGGGATTCATAGCCACAAGCAAAGACGAGGACTTTGGAATGAATGTTGTTGAAGCCATGGCTTCGGGAAAACCGGTTATAGCGCCAAACGAAGGAGGATATAAAGAAACAATTATTAACAGCAAAACCGGAATTTTGATTGATGACATAAATGAAGATAAAATAATTGAAGCAATAAACATTATCGGCCAAAACCCAAAACAATACAAAAACGCCTGCATTGAGCAGGCGAAAAAATTTGATACCAAAATATTTATTGAAAAGATAAGAAAGGCTATTTTATAGGAATCATTTCAGATCCCTCGGGCATAATGTCGCTTAAGGAATCGAATACGCTGGCAACGCCCTTATCGTGATCTCTAAAAATTCCTATTGTTTTTACTCCGCAGGAAAAAGCATGTACACAATTGTGTTTTCTTCGCGATATAAGCACGTCGCATTTACTTATCAGGCCCTTTAACTTTTGAGGGGTCATATTTTTATGCCACCATTCTTTTTGAAGAGTTTCTGGCATTATTATTTCAAAATCTTTCAAAAATAAAGCGTAAAATTTTTTAAAGCCCTCTATATCGTTTTCCAATTCATCAAATGTGTGTATCGTACTGATAATAGGTAAAATCTTCATTCCTTTGTATCGATCAACTATTTCCTGAATTTTTACCTTATTTCTTTTTATGGCGTCAAAAAAAGCCCCTCCGTTTAAAAAAGAAATTCCCAATATTGGCCCTTCTGGAAGAAGCTCGGCTAAAGACATATCCTTATGTATATTTTTTTCTGGAAAATATGTCCTTTCCACTTTTCTTACTATGCCCCATTTTTTAATTCTTTCAAATGAATCTGTGTCCCTCACGCTAAACCCGTCCAGCTTCTCAAAAGATTCCTTTATTTCTGGAGTTATCCAGATTGCGTCATCGGGACCGGTGGCTCCGACATTATGTACATAAGTTTTGGCTCCGCTGTTCTGGGCGGCCACAATCCAGCTCATATAATCCCTGCCCGGCGGACCGTTTAAGATACCACCTCCACCAAGTACAACTCTGTCAAAATTAACCATGTAATTTTTTTCAGGACAAGCTGGCTCCCACTTTATAAATCCGTCGCATTTTACGCACTTTGCAGTAAACTCTTTTGCAACTGACCGAACCCATACCTCTTTTGACGGAAAAGCGCTTATTGCTTCCAATAAACAAAGTTCATCTCCAAGATTTCCAAAGCCATAAGCTCCCAAAAATAAGGTTTTCATTCTATTATTTGTTATTTAAATAACGCTTGACCGTTTCCTCAGGCACGCCCATGAAATCTATTTTTCCCTTGTCCAACAAAATTGCCTTTTGGCAGTATTTTTTTATTATCTCTAAGCTGTGCGAAACCATAATAACAGACGCCCCGCTTCTTATTAGTTCCTCCATTTTTTCTATTCCCTTTTTTTGAAAATCTATATCTCCTCCTGCGCCAAAAACTTCATCTAGCAATATTATATCGGGGTTGTGGTGTTTTAATGAATGTATCATCACAGAAAAATTAAGCCTTGTTATCATTCCGGAAGAAAACTGATAAACCTTGGAATCAATAAATTCTTTTAACCCGGAAAATTCAACTATTTCACCCAACTTTTTCTTAATATCATTTTGAGCCAGACCCATAACAGAGCCCATCAAAAGAATGTTTTCCCGCATTGTGAGCCTTGGCACCAGCCCTTGTCCAAGCCCGGTTAAATAGACCATTGTACCAGTTGTTTCAACCTCTCCGAAACTGGGAGCATAAACCCCGGCGATAATTTTCAACAGAGTGCTCTTGCCCGACCCGTTTTTACCTATAACTCCCACTATCTCTCCTGCCTTGACGTCAAAAGAGACATCCTCTATTGCGAGCAATTCCCTCTTCGGAGAAGACCTCGGCAAAAAATACAACACCCTTGCCAAAAGCCCTTCATTTTTTCTAAAGTCTATATTAAACTTTTTTGAAATTTTATCAACTCTAATTCTTGTTCCCGTCATTTTTATATGAATTCTGCAAAACTTTTTTTATATTTTTCAAAAACAAATAAGCCAACTGCCAGAAATCCAAAACTAAAAACAGCCATTATTAAAAATATTTTAAAATCGGGCAATTTATTATAAATAATTATTTCTCTGGCGCCCAAAATAAAATAATACATTGGGTTTATTTTATTTATAAAAATGTCCTTGCTGGTTGAATAAAATATTGGCGTGGAAAACCATAATAAATTTAAAAAAATGTTCCATACATTTTCAATGTCGTTAATGTATGTACCAATGGTTGATAAAATAAAACTGACTCCGATTATAAAAATTATTAGAAAGAAAAGTACTACCGGATAAAACAAAATACATAGTAGCGAAACTTTAAAATAAAACAAAAATAAAACTAATATTATCACTTCAAAAATATGAGAGAAGACAGCCTGCATAATTCCGGAAATAACAAACGGCTCCAAATTTATTTTTAATGACTTTATAAGTCCGGCGTTTCCCCTTATAGCGTTTGTAGAAATTGTTGTAGCATATCTAAAAAGATTAAAAACTATAAGCCCCAGCAATAAATATATCGGATAATATTCAATAGGATTTTTATTTGTAAGTCCCCTCAAAGACAAGAGTATTAAAAACATAGCCAAGGGGCTTAAAAGATACCAAAAAACCCCAAGATAGCTCCCCTCGTTTCTAAGCTTAAATTTTACTTTGGCTAAGCTTAGACTTAATCCCAAAATGCTTTTTGCTTTATAATAGGCGAAGTTTAGATTCATAAATTATAAAACCTTAAACAAAACAAAACCTTCTTGGCTTGTGCCGATTTTTTCAAAGCCTTGGCAGTTAAATTCATATAAATAAATATAGTCCAATTTTTGATTTTTTGCCATATTAAGCTTGCCCGCGCAATCTGCCTGCAAAAATTGATCTATTATTTTAGAATTCCCCACAGACATTATCCCCTCCTTTGCCACAGCCGGATAATTATTTGTTGCCACGCCTATCACCAGCCCCTTCCATGGAATACTCAAAAATTTTTGTTGCCTTATATCTTTAAATAATTCTATATCGTCCGAAACAAGATAATTATTCGCAGGAGCTTTGGCATATGCTTTGGCTCCGTTTACCGGATTTATTAAAACAAACTTTTGCCAATTATTTTGCGAGGTATAAAAAGGAATAAACAAAATAAAAAATATAATAAAGCCTGCTATTATAAAGTTGGATGCGGGGTATTTTATAAGCTTTTTTGAGTCAATATAATCAAACAAAATTTTCATCCCAAATCCCGATGCCAAAACAACTATTATAGAAGTAAAAAACACAATTCTTTCATAATCTATGATTATTCTGTAGGTTGCAAAAGAATATAAAATCCAAAAAATAGTGCCCAAAACAATCTGAGAAAAAAGCCATTTGTAGTTCTTAAAAATAGTTTTAGCGGTAAAAATAAAAAATAAAATACTTGCCCACGGAATTATGTCATAGAAATTATATTGCGGTATATAGCTTCCGGAAAAAGATGGGTAAAACAGCCTTAAAAATATCGCCCCTTTTATTTGAGGAGAAACCGCCAAAACCGCCAGCCCCGCTAAAAATAAACCAGCAGCCAAAAAAGCAATGCTTCTTTTAGCGTTTATATTTATAAAACTGCTTTTTGAAAACAAAAAAATCAGCAAGGCCGGGGCGTAAAATAAAATTAATGGCGGATAAAACATTAAAACAGCAACGGCAGACATGGCGGCTAATTTGATTTCGCTGAGACTCATAAAACAAAAACCAATTAACGAAAAAACTATGCCCATATGAATCGGGATCAAGTGCCACGTTCCGGGAAGATTTGCAGCAGACGGTATATAGAGCAAAAACAAGGCAGTTATTCCGGAAATTGCTTTTGGCATTTTGTTGAACCGCAAAAAAACATATCCTAGAATAATTATTAGCGTGTTTATAAATATGGATAAGTAGTTGAAACTCAACAGCGGGTCAACCCTCAACAGAAGCGCTATGCCAGACAAAAAAGAAAAAAATGGCGCAGCAAAATTTATGTAGAGACTGTTGTCTAATGGATTTTTGAAAGGTAGTACATGGGAATTAATTGAATATTTCATTAAAGAAACCGCGTCCCATTCGTCTGAATAGTAGGGATAAGGGTAAACCATGTTTTTGACGTCGTGATATCCAACTGTCCGGTCGGTGGCCAAATTAATTTTTCCTGTGTAATTATAATGGACTTGATAAAGATACAAAACAGATATTACCGCAACAAAAATAAGTATCCAATCTGGCCTAAAATTTATTCTGTTTTTCCAATTTCGCGCAATAAAAAAAGTCGCAATTAGAACCGCTGAAACATTGGCTGAAAATATCACCCAAAAATAAAATATTCTAAAAAACTGGGTTACCAATGCCAGGAGCGTCTCAAATAAAATAAAGCCGAAAACTAAGTAAATCATTACCCTATAATATAACAAAAAACACCCTTCATCAATTCAGGATGTTTTTTGTTAGCTCCGAGTTCATAGATTTCTATTAAAATCTAAGTGGGTGCCCTCATGCCCACAACCGCAGTCGGGACGGATATTGGGCTCCCTAATAAAAGGTTGTATAGAAAATATATCTCAGAGCTACCTTTATTGTAATCCTTTAATATAACAGGTCAAGACTTCCATTTTTTGTATCTCTTTTCTATAATATCTTTTGCTTTTTGGATTTTCTCGTGTTTTAGTTTTAAATCAATTGGAATTTTATTCCCCTTTTTTGTAAAATAGTCATAAATAGCCTCAATAAGCGCGTCAACTGCCAAAATCGAGCAATGGTACTTTATTGACGGCAACCCGCCGAGTTTTTTTACAATGTCGTCTTTTTCTATTTCCATCGCTTCTTTTATAGTTTTTCCCTTAGCTAAATCGGTAATTGTTGAAGATGTAGAAATGGCAGCCACGCATCCGAAAGTTTCAAACTTTATGTCCTTAATAATTTCTTCGTCTTTTCTATTTTTTGCGACCTTAATATATAACCACATTACGTCTCCGCAAACTATATTGCCTACTTTTCCAATTCCATCCGCATTCTTAATTTTACCGTAGTTATGCGGATTCTTAAAGGTTTTCATGACCTGCGGAGTGTATAAGCTTGAACAGGTATTTAATTTATTTTTATTTACCATATGGTGATATTTCTCTTATTTTTTTAATAATTTTCGGCAATAATTTAATTAATTGATTAATTTCTTTTTCTGTTGTTTGTCGTCCCAAGGAAACTCTTAGGGACCCGTGCGCTTGTTCGGGCCTTAATCCCGTAGCCATCAAAACATGGCTCGGCTCCAGCTTAAAAGAAGAACACGCAGAGCCGGTAGAACACGCTATGCCCTCCATGTCCAATTGCATTATTAAAGACTCTCCCTCTATAAAATCAAACCAAAAATTTGCATTATTGGGTAGTCTTTTTTCAGGGTGTCCGTTTAGGTGAGAATCTTCAATTTTTAAAACTTTCCTTATTAAATTATTTCGTAATTTGATTAATCTCGCATTTTCTTTTTTTGCCTCTTTCTTATAAATATCAACAGCTCTGGCAAAACCAACAACCGCCGGAATGTTTACAGTGGAACCTCGTAACCCGTTTTCCTGCCCCCCGCCATGTAAAACTGGTTCAACCATAATCCCCTTCCTAATATATAAAAGTGCTGCCCCTTTTGGCCCATAAATTTTGTGAGAAGACGCAGTTAATAAATCAATGTTCATTTTTTTAACGTCTATCAAAATTTTTCCAAAAGACTGCGAAGCATCTGTGTGGAAATAAACTCCTGCTTCTCTGCAAATTTTTCCAATTTTTTCAATGGGTTGTATAGTGCCGATTTCATTAGAAGCGTGTATAACGGAAACCAAAATTGTTTTTTTTGTTATTGCCCTTCTTACATATTCAGTATCCACCGTTCCATATTTATCAACAGGTATTTTTGTTATTTCAAATCCCTGTTTTTTCAGCCATTCAGACGACTCAACTATGCACGGATGCTCTATAGACGAAATAATTATATGCTTTTTTTCTTTGTTCTTTAGCGCTACGCCTTTTAATGCCAAGTTGTTGCTTTCTGTGGCTGACCCAGTAAAAATAATTTCATTCAAATCTGCATTAATAAAACCAGCCAAAACTGCCCGGCTTTCTTCCAGGGCTATTTTTGCCGCCCGCCCAAAGGAATGTAAAGACATTGAATTGCCGAATTTTACGCCAAAATATGGCGTCATTTCGCTTAACACCCTCTTATCAACCGGAGTTGTGGCTGCGTAGTCTAAATAAATCTTCTGCATGGTAACTAACTTTTATAAATTTATTTTTTAGCTGCTTCTTTTTTTATAAATTTGTGGATACAAATTCCTCCTTGTATCCTTTTGCTCATATTACAATTAAAACACAGCACTTGTAATCTTACATCCTTAGGGTAATTATGAATTTTCAACCATTTCAGAAACGATGTTCCGAGCCCATATTTTCTTTCCCTACGCTCAATGGAACCGTTATTGTCAATATGGTCCAAACATAAAAAATCAACTTCTTTTTCGCCGCAACAAGCACATTGAATTTTACCATTGCCGTATACTCTGAGTGCTGCAATTTTTAGCCCCTTTCTATATCTTCGACTTTCTTCAATGACTTTTTGCTTATTATTTTTTTTCCACAGTGCGGCTCTCCTTATAAACTCCTCCTTATGCCCTGAATAGTATTTTTTTGCTTTTTCAGAAAAACATTTTTTGCACTTTAATATTTCAATAAAATTACCATCGTTTTTTTTATTTTTGCACAAGGAGCATTTCATATTTTTTAATTTATAAATGTATAAAAATAAAACCGATTTTAGGGTCGGGTTTATCTTACCAAAAGAAAAATTCGTTGTCAATATTAAAAGAAAAACCCCATACCTTTCGGCGGGGTTATTTGTGACACGCGACGTTCAGTCGCTAGTTGAGATGGTCTCCGTTGCTGAGCAAACGGTAAATCTGCTCGTATTTCTTCTGGCTTTCTTCAATCAGCCAATCGGGCAACTGCGGGGGCGGCGCTTGCTTATTCCACTCACCTCTGTCAAACATTCCCTGCAGATAGTCCCGGAGGGCTTGCTTATCCATGCTCGGCTGAGCTCTGCCCGGGCTGTAAGTGGCGGCAGGCCAGAAGCGCGACGAGTCTGGAGTCAAAATCTCGTCAATAAGCATAAGCATGCCGTCAAGCAGGCCAAACTCAAACTTGGTATCGGCAATGAGAATGCCCCTTGCCAAAGCATACTCATGCGCCTTTATGTAAAGAGCAAGGCTCCAGGCGCGCAGTCTGGTGGCAAGTTGATCGCCAACCAGCTTAAGCATTTCGGCAAAAGTGATGTTTCTATCGTGGCCGGTTTCCGCCTTTGTTGAGGGCGTAAAAATCGGCTCAGGCAAGCGCGAACACCTTTGGAGTCCGGCAGGCAGCTTGATGCCGCAGACTTCTCCAAATTCTTGATATTCTTTCCAGCCAGAGCCTTCTATATACCCGCGAACGACGCATTCAACGGGCAGAGGGCTTGTTTTGTGGCAGAGCATTGTTCTGCCCTCAAATTCCGGTCCCCAGAAAGGTTTTGGCATATCCCTAAGCTCGGTGGAAACAACATGGAAGGGAAGCACCAGCCCGCCGAGCACCTTTGGCCAGACATCAGCCGACAACTTGGTCAGAACAATTCCTTTGCCGGGAATTCCCTGACTCATATTCACATCAAATGCTGAATGCCGGTCCGTAGTGGCAATAACTACGCCGTTGCCGGTGTCATAAACATCCCTAACCTTGCCTCGGCGGCACGGGTATTGGCTTACATTTGTTTCCATCAAAGCGGGCATAACTTAACCCTCCTGCAGGATGAAAAATTGTCAAAAGACAGGAAATCGCTTCCGGAAACAAGCGTTTCCTTGCAAAAGCGATTTTAGATTATATTAGCAGATTAAAAAGCTAAGTCAATTATCTTTTAACTAAAACAAAAATTTTGATCAAAAAACCCGCTACCGCGGGGTTTTTAGTTAAAAAATTATATTTTTGTTACAATCTTTATGTCCTGGCTGCTTATTATCTCCCCTTCCTTAAAAATAAAATCTGCTTCTATTTTTTTGTTTGCCAAAATCAGCGGCAGCCAATGCTTGTCATCGTCCCACATTGTTTCGTAAGGAATTTCGTTAAATTTAAACCACTTTGGCATCATTTCCTCCGATTCTGCCGGCTCTCCTTCCCATTCTTTTACTAAAAATAAATGCACATCCTGATCCCAATCTTCCTTATAAGGAAAACGAAAATGGAATGTTCCCACTTTCTCTGGATTTATTATTGTGACCCCCGCTTCTTCTTTTGTTTCCCGGACGGCAGCATCAAGAATGTTTTTGTCCCCTTTCTCCTCGTCAATTTTTCCGCCAAAACCATTCCATTTGCCCGTAGCAAAACCGCGTTTTTTCATACCAAGCAAAACCTCTCCTTCCTTTATCAATAAACACAAAGTTGTCTGTCTCATACAACGGGCTTGTTCGCCTTTTTATCGCTTAAAAAGAAAATGTAGATAATTTCTAAAATTCCCACCGTGTTTACTATCAAAAGCGCGACGAACCACGGTTTGCTGTTATTTCTGGCTGCTTTCCATAGGGCAATCCCCTTCCAAATAAGCGCCCAAATGGATAATAAAACAAATAATGTAAGAATGCCTGGCGGGATTGAAGAATATCCCATTACATTTATAAACTCTTTATAATTTTCGAACATTTTTTATTTTTTTATGTTTTTAATAATTTCGTATCCGGCAATTCCAAATGCAACAGATACGTTTAACGATTCTTTCTGCCCCGACATAGGCAAAAAGATTATTTTATCGGCCTTTTTTAATATTTTTTTTGAAATTCCTTTTACCTCGTTGCCCACAATAAGCGCCAAAGGAAACCTTGATTTAAATTTTGTATAAACAACTGCTTTTTTGCCCGCCTGCCGAGCGGGCAGGTCCTGCTCCAAAGCTACTATATTAATTTTAGTTCCCCCGCCTAAGCCTTTGGCGAAGGAGGGCTCTTTTTTCATTTTATCAATTAAACGCCATGTTTGTCTATAGTATTCCCATGGCACGTTTTTTTCCGCACCCAAAGCAGTTTTTGAAATTTTATGATGAGGCGGTTTTCCGGAAATCCCGCATAAAAAAATCTTTGCGACGCCTAAAGCGTCTGCGGTCCTAAAAATTGACCCGATATTTTCCAAACTCCTTATATTATCGCAAATTACATATAATTCTTTGCCCATTGTGCTATTCTATGTTCTAAACCACTAAAAATCAATAAAAAAAGCCCGTTTTCCAAGGAGGGAAAATCGGGCGTAAGCCACGCCACCACGGCGGAACCTCAAGAAGAAAGTGCTAAAAGCGCATCGCTTTCATGGTCCTTGATATCAAAAAGCCTGTTTAGCTTGGTGATTACAAAAGTTTCATATATCGCAGGATGCAGTTGGCAGAATACCAACCGACCTCCGCGCGACCCAAGCTTCTTTTGCAAACTGATGATCTTGCTGAAGAAAGCAACCGACATAAAAGTCACTCTCGACCAATTGATGACAAACTTCGCATCACTCCCGATGTCGTCAACAAAAACAAACAGCTCTGCCCCCATTGCCTGGATATCATCGTCTTCGACGATTTTTGGGAGCAGAATTGTCACAACTTTTACAACTCCCTCCTCGCGCACAGAAAAGTATCTACTATCTCGCAACATGGCTCCCTCCTTAAGAAACAAAGTGCAACCGAACAGTTCAGCCGCATATTAAAAGCATATATCCTAGCAATATAAAAGTCAATGAAAAAACCGGCTTTTGCCGGTTTAATTACTGTTTACCCGTTATAAATTGCTGGCTATTTGCTTGCAAACCTTTTTTCCACTTCTTCCCAGTTTACAATGTTCCACCAGTTTTCAATAAATTTTGCCCTGTCATTTTTGTAGTCCAAATAATACGCGTGCTCCCAAACATCCAAACACAACAAAATTGTCTGCTCGGGATAAAAGTTAACGTTATGTTTTTCAACCTGAATTATTGAAAGCGCCCCGTTTTCACCGTGCTCTTTATGAAAAGCCAAAATTGCCCAGCCCGAACCTTCAACTGATTTTGCTGTTTCTGTAAATTCCGTTTTAAATCTTTCAAAACTTCCAAACTCTTTTTCAATTGCCTTCAAAACTTCTCCTTTAATCCGCGAATTCCCGGTATTCGCGGGAGCCATAACTTTCCAAAATGTTTCGTGCAGGATATGTCCTCCGACATTAAAAGATAATGTTTTAAGGGCTGACTTAAAATCTATAACTTCTCCTGATTTTCGTGCCGTATCTATTTTGTCCAACAGGGCATTTGCAGCGCTAACGTAGCCCGCATGATGCTTGTCGTGATGAAGTTTTAAAACTTCCTGCGACATATATGGCGCGAGGGCATCATAAGCATAAGGCAAGTCGGGCAATTTATATTTTTCCATATTCCATATAATAATTACTTTTTTATTTAACTTTTCCGTCTTGCCTGGTGCAAACCGGACAGTAGCTCAAAAAGTGCTGGCTTATTTTTTCTTTTCTGTCCTCGCTGGTTTTCACATTATTTAACCAAACCTCAAATTCTGCCGAGCACAAACTGCATTGCTTTTTTGTGTTCTTTATTTTTTTGCTTGCGATTTTCATATGTTTAGCAGCAAGCTTCATTGGAGGGTATTTTATACTCCTCCCTCTCCTGAAACTCCTGCTTTTTGCCTTTGTGCCATTGCTGCACTGGCCTGATATAGCCCACAACTCTTGAATACACCTCGCACTCTTGAAAATTATTAAGGGCTTTATTTTTCTCAAAACACCCAGCACATTTCAAAACATTAATTTTTTTCCCATTATGGCCGTACATTAAAGATACCCCGCCCCCTATTAATTCTCCGTTAATTATTATTTCTGCCCCGCAGTCGTGGCAGACGCTATTTGCATTGTTTACAGATTCCATAAAAATTTATTTTATATTTATTAATTTTCCCGACCTTTGTTTTTTTGTTTTTTAATATTCCACATTTTGAACATTCGTCTATAACGTCGTATACTTTTCCGCATTGCTCGCAAATAAAGTGGGCGTGATCTGAAATGTCGGCATCAAAATGGATGCTATCTTTGGTTTCAATTGTTTGAACTTCTCCCTTTTCCCTAAAATTATTTAAAACTCTATAAACAGTTCCCTGGCTGATATTCGGCAATTTTTTCTTTATCTCGCCATAAACAATCTCCGCAGTTGGATGAGTTTTTGTGCCCTTTAAATAACCAAAGATGAAACTTTTCTGCGAGGTCATCCTTTCTTTTCTATCAATAGCCATAAAATTTTATTTATTTTTATTATTAATATTCATTCCTTATTGCATTTTATTACTAACAAAAGGCGCTGTCAATACCCGCTTATCCACAGCTTTAATAATTAAATTTCGCCTTTAATTTTATAGGTGTTTCCATGTTTTAATAGCCCGAGATAAGAATTTATAGTTTCGGTGTTTGAATTACACTTTATTTTTTTAAGCATCCTGTTTGTAGTTTTGGCTCTCAAAACTCTGTGGTCTGAAAAATTGACCCAACCGAGAAAATCCACGCCAGAGCTTAATGTTTTGATAAAAACTTTGTCGGGATGAGGTTTCAATTTCAATTTGTTATAAAAATAATCATTTATCCCCGGCAATAGATATTCAAGATATTTTTTGTTTTCTGACAAAATCACAAAATCGTCAGCGTAACGAATATAATATTTAATTCTTAAACCGCACTTAATAAAATTATCAAACTCATTTAGATAAATATTTGCAAAAATCTGTATGTTTTATCTCTTAGGTCTTTATGCAATTGTAAAATATTATCCATTAGATTAAACTGGAAAATCTGAACGTCGGGTTTGTTACGTTTTCCTTTTACAAACTCTTGCCAAGCTAAAAGCAGGTTTTCAATACTAATAATTTCTTCATATTTATGAGCCAAAATACTTTTCATAATCAAAATACTTATTCCTCTAAGCCCCCCCCCAGACTGTTGCCAGTTTTAGAAAAAATGAAAAATGCTTATCTTTTTTGGTATAAGGCCTATTCAATTTTACCAAAAACCCACAGATACTCTTTGGGAGAAAAAATAGATAAATTTTTTATTGATATACTTGAGGCGATAATCACAGCAAATTTTTTGACTCCGAGAGAAAAAATTCCCTATGTTCGTTTTGCAATCAAAAAATTGGATACATTAAAAATATTTTTGATGATTTTGTGGGAGACAAAATCTTTTGATAACAAAAAATATATTGCCTTATCTGAAAAATTAGACGAGACGGGCAGAATGCTGGGAGGCTGGCTGGGCAAATTATTAAAAGAAAACTCTCCAAATCAAGGAGAGAAAAAATGAAGAAAGTTGCGAGCGAAACCGAAGGACTGTTGGAGTTGAAGTGGTTGTCGAGCCAGTTGTAGTTCCAGTTCCACTGACCGCCATTGAAGTATAGGTACAACACGTACCGGTTGCCGTTCGGATTCCGCAGAATATGTAAAGTGCCTCCCATAAACACTGCCCTTAGAAATTTAATTATCTCGGGGCTGAATCTTATTCGGTATCTAAAATACCATAGCGCCTTACACCAAGTGTCTTCTTTTTTTGAAGTGCTTCGTGCATCCTCCGTTTGAAACCTTGGTCGCAAACGCTCTCAACGCGCGAATACTGGATTCGGCCGCCCGCAACCTTGATCACGGGCAAGATTCGCCTATTACCACTCGTATTTTAGCAAAAAAAATTGCCCTCTGCAAATCTGTGACGAAATGCAAAGGGCAAAGAGTCCAAGGGCCAGAGCAAAGGCTCAAAGTCCAGAGGACTTTACGAAGACACTTGCGAGCGAAACCGAAGGACCGTCGGAGAAGAAGAGGTGGCGGCCGAGCCAGCGGCAGTCCCAGTACCACCGACCGCCATCGAAGCCGAGGCACAACACGCACCGGCGGCCGTACGGATCCCGCAGAACTAAACCAAAAAAGTAGACAACCGTGCCGATTTTGCCAGCTCGGCGCAGGTGCTCCAGGATGCTATCCTCGGGCTTGCCAGCGGCTTTGCAGACTAACCAGTCGTTCCAAAGACCGAGAAATGTACGACCGCCGAGCTGACGGTTTTTACTAGCTCGGGCACGGCGCATCTTTTCCTCACCGTGGACGCTTCCGTTGTCACTTTCTTGCAAATGCGTTTCCAAGGCGATCCGTTCAAAGTCCACGACAGCGGGCTCGGCAACGCAATCCTCGTCGCCCTCCAGACCCGTGCCGTCGGCCGGACCCTTCCAGACCGTCCAGCCACTGCCGACGAACTCGGAAGGATTGAAAGCCTTGTCCAGGGCGAGCTTGAAGCACGCCCGGACAATCGTCGCCAGTCCTATCAGGACTAGCTTAAACTGCGACAAGACTTCGGGCGACCGAAGCTTGGTCACCTCTTCCGGAGTATATCCGGCAGTTTCCAAGCCGTCGCCGAGCTGATTCATCTGACCGATAGAATACTGCGTGGACATGGTCCACTCCTTTCCGGGACATGTTTTGCAACTCGTCCCAAACAATTTAGACCGCCGAAATAGCAGTCATATCCAAAAAACGCTGATTTAATCCGAATCTTTTGGATACGACTGCTAATTTCGCAAGTATTTCTTGTAAAAGTGCTATTTTAAAACTATACATTAATTATAGCACCCTATCCATGTATTGTCAATAGCCGAGGGTTTATATTTCGCCTTTTTTTATGCGTTGGCGGATTTCTTCAATATAAGTATTAAAATACCAAAGGTTGTGAAAAGTTAAAAGCTTCATACCGGTTATCTCCCCCGCTTTTAGCAAATGGCAAATATAGTCTTTTTTGTAATTTAAACAAACTTTGCAGGTGCAACCTTTATCCAACGGTTCGTTCTTTTTTAAATATTTTGTTTTTTTCAAATCTAATTTTCCCTCACTAGTAAATGCAATTCCACGCCTGGCATAATGAGTTGGCACTGTGCAGTCAAAAGTATCAACTCCTGATTTTATCACCAACTCCATATCTTCCAAATACCCCACGCCTAAAAGATGCCTTGGTTTTTTTTCTGGCAATTCTGCCAAAACCCACTCCAGCATTTTTCCCATCTCGGTTTTATTATTTCCGAATTCTCCCCCAATCCCAAATCCGTCAAAATCCAGTCCTGAAATAAATTTTGCGCTCTGTATTCTCAAATCCTTAAATCGCGAACCTTGGACGATTCCATACAGGGCTTGTTTTGTCTTTTTGGTTTTTAAACATATTTTCGCCCATTTGTGCGTTTTCTCCAATGATTTTTTGATATAATCATATTCTGCGGCAGGGGGTGTGCATTCGTCAAAAGCAAATATAATATCTGCTCCCAATTTTTCCTGTATTTTTATTGATTCTTTTGGCCCAATAAATAATTCATCACCATTTATGGGAGAACGGAAAACCACCCCGTCATCATTTATTTTAAGGCTCTGGGGCTGTGATCCAGTTTTAATTTCAGCTCGCCAAACCAAATTTGGCTTGCTTTTATGAAACTTGCTGGCCATGCCCAAATCACGACCAAATCCCAAAGAAAAAACCTGAAATCCGCTTGAATCTGTCATTAAGGGTCTCTTCCAGTTCATAAACTTATGCAATTTGCCGGCTTTTTCTACAACCTTTTCTCC